>ERZ791923.110-NODE-110-length-122607-cov-5.425109_pt1 | contig 122607 bp, 134 predicted proteins | sample MGYA00510133_ERZ791923 | MGnify/ENA primary metagenome ERZ791923 (study PRJEB30046, sample SAMN00792106) | human gut metagenome | study: EMG produced TPA metagenomics assembly of the A metagenome-wide association study of gut microbiota in type 2... | reverse complement strand
TTATGCCGAATATATTACCTGTATCAGATTTAAGAAATTACAATGAAGTGTTGAAAAATTACCAAGTCGGAGAACCTGTGTTTTTGACCAAAAACGGCAGAGGCAGGTTTGTGGTTATGGATATGGAGGATTATGAACGCGAAAAGGCGGAAAAGAAATTGCTCATGAAGCTACAGGAAGCAGAAGAAGCGGTTAAAGATGAAGGTGCTTGGATGAGCGTGGATGAACTTAAGAAATGGCAGTAAAAACCATTCAGGAGATATATGCCCGATTTGAGAATATACAACAATTTCCCTATATGGGAGCGGATCTTGCTAAGAGAGTCAGCTTCCGGACGGATTATAAGTATGTAATTTGCGGGAATTATGTAGTGTTGTATAAGATTAGAGACGAGTATGTAGAGATTTACCGGGTGATGAATCGGTATCAGGATATTACAAAGATATTTTAATTAGGCGGACGGGGTGTTTGCTAATTCTTAGAAAACTTCATAAGAACTTTTCAGAGCAGCCTTTTGCGCAGCCTTTTTTGCTTTGAAAAAAATTTTTTGTTTTGATAACAATATATAAAATATGTTTTGTTGAAATATATTTTGTTCCAATAAGAAGAATTCTATGTTAAACTAGAAGCAGTCATTCCAGAGAAGTAGCGAATAGTAGAACGTATGGGGATGCTTAGAATTGAGAATAAAGCGGGATTTCAGATAGGAGCAAGATATGAGAAGAAAATATTATTATGTGATAGTGGCAGCCCTGATGCTTTCCCTCGCAGGGTGCGTGTCAGACAAGCAGGATAATCAAAAGGAACAGGGAAATATCACAACAGAAGGCAGTCAGAAAGATCAGGATAATGTTACGACAGAACATGGACAAGCGCAGGCGAAGGATGAGAAGCTAACACTGGAATATGTATGTGAGGAATTCAACATCGACGAATCGGAATTTGATGGCGTTGATTTCGACGCATTTGTCAGCTATTACGGATTGACCTACGAGAATATCGGCGAGGGAGATCCGAGATTTCTGCTTAATGATTATAAGGAGTTACAAGATAGAACAGAAATTCCCGATTATGCTGCACTGAAGATTACGACGAACAAATTCCTGCCAGAATATCAGGATCAGGTAGAGACGGTCATTGTGGAACATGTAGAAGGAGAAACATGCCAGACAACCGTGATTGATTTGAAGCTTGGTAAAGTATTCACTACAAATGGAAACATCGAAAACCTATCTGCCGACGATATTGTGGGAGCTGCGGACGACGCGACGAAGGACGCAATCATCAATAGCATGAATAATCGAAATATCTGTAACTGGGAAGCGGGAGAAGCAGAGAACGTAGAACAGGACTCGGATATCACGGGAACAGAAGCAAGCTGTACGATAATTATAAAAATGTCAGATGATATCTGCTATGGGATTTCTTATAAGTCGGGGGATGGCAGCGGGGATATGGATGGTTTTGTGAGTGATATGGAAGCACTGGTGTTAAATTAGGGCAGGAGAAAAATTTACAAGAGGGGGTATTGTTGTCACAGAATATAGCTGCGTTGTTAATACTTCAGATTATGAATGGTGTAAGCTGTGATAATGCATAGATAGTTCTATAATTATTAAATTATGTTTGGAAAAGGGTTGCAAATAACTCCTTATTTACAGGAAGGTAGCAACTTAGTCTATTTCCTGTTCCAAATTATTAAAAATATCAGCATTAAAGAAGTCAGGCAATGTCATATCAAGACCATCACAAAACTTTTTGATAGTTGTAATGGAAATATCTCTGCGTTTTTCATCCATCATACTATATGCCGTGGATGGAGTTACACCAGATCTGGTTGCCAATTCGTTATATTTTATATTGCGTTCCTTGCAAATCTCTTTGAATCTTAATACAACAGCATCTTTAACAGTCATTTTATATACTCCTATATTTCATAAAAGATAGTATAAGTGTATAAATTTACACGCATACGCGTATACGCACTTGCGTAATGAAGAAAAAGTATTTATAATTTATTTCTGTGTTTACATTGCCTGCTTTATATTTGGAGTTGAAGATATAAAGGAGGTTTTGCATGAAAAGATATGGCTATGTGCGTGTATCCTCAAAGGATCAAAATCTAAATCGACAACTCGATGCATTTTCAGAATTAGGTCTGGAGTCCAAGTACATTTACATTGATAAAATGTCTGGAAAAGATTTTAAGAGACCAAATTATAAAAAGATGGTTTCAAAGCTTAGGGCTGGTGACATCGTTGTGATTATGAGTATTGACCGATTGGGAAGAAATTATGATGAGATATTGGAACAATGGAGGATGCTTACAAAAGAAAAACGTGTAGATATTGAAGTAATTGATATGCCGCTGCTCAACACAAATTATGAAAGAGATGGACTTACTGGAGTCTTTATCTCAGATTTGGTTTTGCAGATACTCGCTTATGTTGCAGAAACGGAACGTTCATTTATTAAGCAGAGACAGGCAGAAGGAATTGTGGCGGCAAAAGCAAGGGGCGTAAAATTCGGTATTTCAAAAATTGAATTGCCGGAAGAAAAGCTGGAGGAATTTATCAGGTTATGGCAACAAGGAGAAATCACAATCAGGCAGGCAGCTAGTGAGTTAGGAATCAGTTCATCAACATTTTATAGAAGATGTAAGGAAATGCAGAATGATATGGAAAAATGTTGCAAAAGGTAGACAATGTGAAACACATAATTGGTTATGAAATAAGCTCGTAAATCAAAGATTTATGGAGCTTTTTTTATTATATATGAGTTGTTTCAAAAAGTCTACAATGTGGAACAGGATAATCATAACATTAGGAAAGATGGTAATTGATGTTTATGGATAGTTACGAAAGATTTAAAAGTGATTTTCGTAAAGTGTGTGATAAATTTAGTGAAAAAATTGCAATTACATTTTATAAGAAAAATGGTGAGGTAGAGGAATGTTCTTATGCGCAAATGGAACAGAGAGTGTGTGAGATAGTAAAGACTTATCAAGCTAGAGGTATGCAGCGTGGCGACCGTGTAGCAGTGTTGATTCCTTTGTGTACTAACGCATATCTAGATATTTTGGCGCTTGCATATATGGGTGTGACTTCGGTTGTATTGGACATTAATCTTCATGAAAAAGAATTGATGCGAATCTTAGAGGATGCACATGTTTCTTGTATTCTTACTGTAGAGACCTTATTTCAGGAAAAGATGAGTTCTGTCAATGTTCCAGTGTTTGAGACATCAGATAAGTGCCTATGTTTGAAGTCTCTAGATATTAAACATCCAAGTGATCCAGACTATGAGGCAATTGCTATTTTATATTCATCAGGAACCACGAGTAAAGCTAAAGGTGTTGTGATTGGATATGAGCAGGAAATTAATGCGATGGACTACCTGCTTAAGGTAGTAGGAACAACTGATATTCGATATTTGATGTTGTTTCCAAATTCTCATGTATCTGGGTTCACTGATTTTCTAGTTTTATTACTTCGTGGTGGACAACTTGCAACAATGGAAGATGCGTCGGCGACACAGTTGATGAAGGGATTTCAATTATACAAACCTAATACTTTTGGCATGGTGCCAAAGGTATGGGAAACCTTCAAATGTAAAATAGAAGATGGGATTCGAGAAAAAGGAAAACGTCAGGCTAAAACCATATTTGGATTAATTTCGTTTTGCGGGGTATTAAGAAAACTAACAGGAATAAATCTTGGACGTAAGTTGTTTCACAGTATTAATGTGCAGGTATTTGGTGGAAGCTTAATTAGTGTTCATTCTGGTGGTGGTAAATCTAATCCTGAAGTAACTCGTTTTTTCTGGAATCTTGGATATGATTGTTTTGATTTTTATGCTTCAACAGAGGCAAATATCCCGATTCTTGTTACTGATGGAAAGAAATATATGGATAGTGTGGGAAGAGTGGATGCTAATCTTAATACCGAGATCAGAATCTGGAATCCAGACGAAAATGGAATTGGCGAAATTCAGGTTAAGAGTAACACTATGATGCGTGGTTATTTCCGAAATTCAGAATTGACCCAAGAAGCCTTTGAAGGAGATTATTTTAAAACAGGTGATTATGGAAAAATTGTAAAGAAGCAGGTATATATTACTGGAAGAATAAAGGAAAGTATACATTTAAGAAATGGAGAAAAAGTATCGCCAGATGACATTGAAGAAATATATAAAACATATTTACCTATGGATTTGGAATATGCTGTGGTTGGTCTGCCCGATGGAGAATCTTATGACAAAATAGGTGTTTTTGTTGTGGCAGAAAAGGGGTTATATGACAAAGTTTTTTCTAAAATAAATAAAGAAGTTTCTGTGAATTATCAGTATAAGAAATTAGAATATGTGACTGAATTACCCAAAACATCTGTTGGTAAGGTGAAGAGAATTGCACTTCGCAATAAGTTTTTAAAAGGAATTTATAGTGATCAGAAAGCCTTTGCAGAATTAAAAGAAACATCGAAGACAGAAAATTTGATTATGAAAAATGAGGCAAATCCAGAGAACGTATTGATAGAAATCTTGGAAAAGCACTGTAATAACATAGAGATTTCTCTTAATGATAGGATAAAAGATGATTTAGGATTAGATTCACTTAGTGTCTTTGAAATATGCATTGAGATTGAAAATGTTTTCGATGTAAGTTTGCATGATAAACTTACTGAAACAACAACGGTCGAGAATCTGTTGGAAGCAATACTAGGTAATGCGGTAGATGTAATTGATACCACTAATCCACTGGATAAATATCCAGTAAAACGAAGAAAAATAGATTGGAAACGATTAGACTATTTTAGCCGTTGGGTAAGACGAACATATGATTTCTCTGTTGAAGGCTTGTATAATCTTGATATGGAAGATAATTATATTTTCGCCCCAAATCACGAAAGCTATTTTGATGGGCTTTTTATGATGAGTACATTTCCAAGAAGGTTACAGGATCGAATGTGCAGTATGGCAGCAGACTATTTGTTTGAAAATGTATTGTTAAGACCAGGAACCGTAATTATGGGTGGAATACCTGTAGATCGAATGGGTAATCCTACGAGGGCTACAAAGAGAATCTATGATTTATTAAGTACAGGAAATCATTCTCTGCTAATTCATCCTGAGGGAACAAGAACAAGAAATGGGAAAATGGGAGAATTTAAAGTTGGTGCTGCTGAATTGTCCAAACGAACAGGAGTGAAAATTGTACCTGTTGCAATTGTTGGTGCGTGGGATATATTTCCTCCAGATCGCAATCTGCCACGAATCGGGAAGAATAAAGTTGGAAAGAAATATCCATTGCTTGTACGTTTTGGAGCACCGCTGAATCCTGATGAATATGACAATGCAGAAAAAATGACACAGGCTTTATATGATGCAGTTCTACAGTTGAAGGAGATTTAGAGTGAAGATAGGATTTGATGTGGATAATGTCTTGGTAGACCAATTCAATTATCAAATGAAATATGGAGTGCCTTATTTTGAAAAAAGAGGTATAAGTGTTAAGAATAAATATGGATTTGATATTGAAGATATTTTTGAATGTTCCCATGCTGAAAGAGAAAAGTTTTGGACTCGTTATATATGGAGATACTGTTTAAAAGAACCCATGACTAAGGATGCTGCGGATATATCAAAACAGCTACGAAAAAATGGGCATGAAATCGTAATTGTAACAGGGCGTGCACATACAACTGAAGCGGGTATAACGGGTAAATTATTTCGTTGGATGTTGATGCATTGGCTAAAAAAGAATCACTTTGAATATGATGATATTTTTTATTGTTCTGAATCCAATAGTTCGGATGATAAATTACGGGTATGTTTAGAACAAAGTATAGACATATTGATTGATGATAAGCCAGAGAATTTAACTGCGTTAAAAAACAAACTGAAAATTATATGCTATAGTTCGCCATGTAATCAACAATTTGAAGAATTAGATTCAATAAGAGTGGATAATATGATGCAGTTGTTGGATAAAGTATCGTTGATTGAGAGTGGATTATAAGCTAGGGTAAAGTTTTTGTAGGAAAATAAAAAAATAGAAAGCACCCGATTCCTGTGTTAGGATTGAAGTTGACCAAACCAAAATCCAAGGAGGATGCTTTCATGATTAATAGTATACAACATTTTCAGGAACAAGGGGCAAAAAAATTAACAGAAATATTCAGTCACTATGCGCTTACGTTTCATATCGTCTGCGTTATGAAACAAGCTGGAAATTTTTCATGAGGAGTTAATCAATGATATTGGAAAGCGAAGGTGATACACTATGCTACCACGAATTTTTATATCATATATAAAAGAAGACGAAGAGTATAGAGAACAGATACAGAAATTAATTAGGACATTAAAAATGCAGGGTTTAACAGTTATAACTACAGATGATATAAAATTTGTAACGAAGTAACAACCAAAGTAAGAGATAGGTTCGCAACTTTGCGTTGGTATATATGGGAACAGTTGCCGTTTGTAACGAGAGCAGAGATTGATTCTGAAATGTGGAATAGAGAAAAGAAGAGACGATTACAAGAATATCCCAAATTAGATTATGAATATGAAAAAAGCGTAGTTTTGAGCAAAAACTAGAAATTGGATATTTATGAGTGTATATGAAATTGTATATATAATCTGGATGTGTAAGAAAAATGATAAAGTTATTAAAAATGTCTTTAACTGAACTAGAAGAGTATCATAGAAAAAGACGAAATGAAAACTATGTAAATAAACGAAAATTAAAAGCAATACATTTGAGGGAACTTTTTTATCCATGTTTCAAGTTATTTTTGCGTATTGACAGATTGTTACGTAAACAAAAAATCATTTTAATGGGAAACAAGGAAAAGTATAAAGGACAATATATTTTTGCGTGTACACACATTGGTGAAAATGATTTAGAAAATATTTATGAAGTGATAGGAAGGGGCTGTTGGTGGTTTGTTGGTGATCCCGGATTTATGTATAGAGATGTTTCAGGGTTGCTAGTGTGGTTGAATGGATGCTTTTTTTGTGATTTACCATACAGAGATGATTGTCATATTGCATTCAATCGTTCTGTGGAGTTACTTAAAAAAGGAGGATCATTGATGATTTTTCCAGAAGGAGCAAGAAATGGAAGTGAAAATCTTCCTGTAATGAAACTATTTTATGGTACAGCGAGATTGTCAATTCAAACAGGTGTAAAAATAGTACCCGTAGCAATTGAACAGTATAAAAATGATTTTGTTATTAAATTCGGGGAAAGAATTTCGCCAGATGGTTTTGAAGGGGAGAATGATTTGACCATATTTCTCAGAGATACTTTGGCAACTTTGAAATGGGATATTTGGGAAACAAAAGGTTTATTTAATCGATGTGAGTTGCCATATAATTATGGAGATATGTTTTTGGAGGATTTTGAAAAAAAGATACATCCATATGATACTTTAGAGACTGTAGAAAGAGCTAGGTATCGTAGTAAAGAAGATATTGAATATATAAATTTGTGCAAAGATTTAGATAAACTTAGATTCGGTAAGTGAGAATCAATAAGAATAGCAGGAAGCAATCACGCTCATAGATGAAATGGTGTAATAAATTTCTTGACGGATTTTGTTATGTAACATAGAATGAAACTAATACAATGAAAAGGAAGAAATCAATGTTCTGGAAGATGACAACATTGCAATTGAAAAAAGGTTACATTTTCGCTCCTAACGGGGATAGTGAGCCTTTTTTCAGGAATAAAGTCTGATTCATCAGAACCATTCTATGTAAATCAAGGTACATTATCTCCTTAACGAAAAAAATAAGTTAAGGAGATTTTTTATGTTAAAAATTAAAAAACAAATATCGAAGTTGTACACAGCTTCCATCTTAGGCAATCTGTCGCTGACGGGCGCGTGGGTCGCAATTCTTGCAGCACGAGGATACAGTCTGGTCGAAATCGGAATTGCAGAAACGGTGTTTCATATTTTCAGTCTGACGTTTGAGATACCATCGGGTGTTTTTGCGGATGTATTTGGACGAAAGCACATGCTGGTGGTGAGCAGTATTATGCGAGTGATCGGAAGCATCTGCATGATTAGCTCGAAGAATCTGACGATGGTGTGTGCGGCAATCGCGTGTTTTGCAGTCAGCTATAATTTTTCTTCAGGATCTGGGGATGCGCTTGCATATGATGCGCTGAAATTAGTTGGTGAGGAGGCACGGTATGAGCGTTACGCATCCAATCAGTTGATTTTGTATCGGCTTTGCAATGGAATTTCTACATTGTGTGCAGGTTTTGCACTATTTGTTGGATATAAGGTTGCGTATGCGTCGGATATTCTGGTGACCGGTATTCAGATTGGCGTGCTGTTGTCACTTTGCGAGATTCGTTTGAATCACACAGGCTCGGAGCGGAAACAGGCGGTGCTGCAGTCGGTATGGAAGGAACTCAGGGTTTGTTTCGTGGAGAGTCTGCATTTTCTGAAAGAGGCGAAACGGGCTGTGTTTCTGATGACATGTAATTCCTTTGCCGGTGCGGTTGATATTGTATTGCTGTTTTTTTACAGGCGAAGTTGCCGCAGACAGGTATACCGGATTCAGCCCTTGGGATAGCTCTTTTCATCATGGAGATGGGTGGAATCCTTGGAGCCAAACTGATCTTGCGCTGTAAGAAGTTACGGTATCGTTGGGTATTTTTGATAACGTCTGTGCTCGTTTTATGTGGCGTTTTGATTGAGCATACAGACATTGCGGTGCTTATGACACTGGGGGGATTTGTAGCGGCATGTAGTGATGCTGCTTTGCAGGTGCGCACAGATGCAATCTTACAGGAAATGTTTCCATCTGAGCAGCGGGCAACACTGATATCAGTGGAATCTTTTACGTTTTCCATGATTATGATTGTGCTGTCGCCGCTTGCAGGAATTGTATTTTCCGTGTGGTAAAAAGAATTGCCGTCGGTTCCTGTTCGGAGCCGTCGGCAATGTATTGTGAAAATTCAGAAATGTAACATAGAAGAAAGACATAAAATAGAAGTTGTTAATTCCGAAACTGCACGCGGCGAAGCTTGAGGAACAAGCAGGGCGGGAACCCGCGTTTGATCCTGGAAGAGATGGGAGAATATGCGACAGTTTCGGTTTTTTGATTCCGGCCGGATGAATGTTTTTTGAGTCGTGAAATCTTTTTTGCAGTATACAACATTTATTGAGTGAAAAGTAAATTTTTGCATGAACATAGTGAAATTCTGACTGAACATAGCAAAATCCTGACTGAATGATGAATTTTGGCGATTCATGTAGCAAAATAACATCATTCAGTCAAAAATAAGCACAATTGGATACAAAAAGTATATGATTGATTGTTTGAAAAAAGTCAGCTATAATTTAAATAGCTTTGTATATTAAGATATTCTGCGGAAATGTTTTTATAGGATAACATGAGAAGTAAAGAGCGGGGGTAGAAGAGTATGAAGCTTAAATACGAGCAATTTTCTTTGGTTTTACAAACGGACAAATGTTCTGATTAAAGGCTGGCGAAATATAACACCGGCGCTGTATGAGCGATTGCAGGATGAAATATGGACAATATCGCCGGCATCTGAATCCGGGGAAGAAGATAGATTTACGATGCTGCAGTGTGAGTTCATAATCTGGAACGATGCAAAAAATGCAGAATTTAAATGTGACGGGACAATTGAAGAATATGCTGCTCTTCAGGAGGATATTGCGATGAAGAATATATTCGATTATGGAGATGGTAAGGTTGGATTATATCGGTAGTTGAGTGATAAGAAGAATTACATACAAGATGAGGGAATGAAGGGATTATGAGTAAGAAAAAATTATGGTTTTATATTGTTTCGATTGCGCTTGTGACAGTGGTACTTGTGGTAGAACTTGTGTATGTATTTGTAGCAAGAAAGGATGCATCGAAGAATAATATCACAACTGAGGCAGGGATGGAGATGTTGGGTGATCATACAGTCAGCGATTCCGATCATACAGGTAGCGATTCTGATCGTACAGGCAGTGATCCTGGTTCGGATGATCTGCCGGATATAAGTATTTTGTACGGGCACGATTTATATAGCAAATTCGAAACGAATAAGTTGCCCGCAGAATTTGAAGAAGTGGGAACGAATGAGCCTGACATTGAACGATACCGGTTTGATATTACGGATACGGGAAGTGGCTATGAACTGGTTGGCAAGTTAACGATACAGGATCGGATGTCGGATGAAAAATATCACAAATTTGTGGAACAGGCTGTGAATTGGGATAGTGCTCAGGCTGTGGTAAATGAATGGGCATCTTCGGAGGATTATACGGCATATGACTATTATTACACAGTAAATGATACAACGATGACGAATCTGGGTGTTACCTATACGATGCAGTCTTACATGACCAATTATAATGACAGACCACATTGCGACTTTATTGGAGATAATGGAAAGACTGCCGGTGTTCATAATGACCTGGTGCCGAAAATTGATGCATATGATGAAGGTTATTGGGATTTAGGCGGAGAAGATATTGTGGTTGAGAATGCACATATATTTGTGCCATATGGGACAAATATGGAAGAAATCATAAAGGATTTGTGTGAACTATAATGGTCTCATAAATTAAGACACTTTTTCGGACAGATTTTAATGAATCTGATATACTACAATCAGTAAGAAAGAGAGGATTCAAAATCATGTCCAAACAAAGAAGAAATTTTAGTGCCAAATTTAAATCAGACCTTGTAATCGAACTGCTTAAGGGCGAGAAAGATCTCAATACCCTTGCAGTTGAAAATAATATCCAGCCCAACCTGCTCCGTAACTGGAAGAAAGAATTCCTTGATAACGCATCCGTTGTGTTCGATGATAAGCGCGAGGAAAACCTCAAGGAAAAACTTGCTGTAGAGCGCAAGGAAAAGTCCGAGTATGCAAAAAAGGTTGGTCAGTTAACCATGCAGGTTGACTGGCTTAAAAAAATCTGAAGAAATTTGTGGACCAGACTACGAGAGTAAGTTTAGTCCAACCCCTTTTGACGACTAAGGAAATTCCAGCTTCTGTCGGCGCAAAGTTGCTCGGTATTAACCGCACGAGCATATATTATAAGGGATGTCCTATATCACAGGAAGAACTTCAATGCAAGGAAATCATTGATCACCTGCATACAGATAACCCTACATGGGGTGCGCGACAGATGTCAGCCCAACTAAAGTCACGTGGTTACAACATTGGGCGTCGCAAAGCACGGCGATTCATGAATGAGATGGATATCTATCCGATTTATCCAAAGATGAATCTATCAAAGCGCATGCAGCAGGCAAAGGTATGTCCTTATCTTCTTCGTAATGCAATCATAGACAAACCCAATCAGGCATGGTCTATTGATATTACATATATTCCAATCAAGCGCGGCTTTCTGTATTTGACAGCTGTTATTGACTGGTATAGTCGCTGTATCGTCGGTTGGGAAGTGGATGATACGCTTGACACCAGAATGGTCATCAATGCATTAAAAAAGGCTTTCAAGGTAGCAAAACCGCAGATTCTGAATTTGGATCAGGGTTGCCAGTTTACAAGCCAGCAATACATAGATTTTGTCAAGGATAATGGCATTCGCCAAAGCATGGATGGCAAAAGCCGCTGGGCAGACAACATCATGATTGAGCGTTGGTTCCGTAGCTTCAAATACGAAGAAGCATATCTGACGCAATATAACAATATCAAGGAAGCCAGAGTTGCTATCGGCGAGTATATACATACCTACAACTTTGAACGTCGACACTCTGCGATCAACTATCAAACACCAGCTGAATGCTACTATCCGGTTCTGTTAGCACCGTATGTAGCTTAGCATATATAAACGGGAATCCACAAAGATTCCCGTTGTAGCAGGAACTTATCAACAATATCAGTTCATTATAAAAATCTTAGATTTTTGTCTTGACAACTGAGCCACTATATTAATTGAAATTATCCGATAATTACTTATGCATGCGACATATAAACGGCTGCCTTATGGAGTTACCTCACGGTTAATATTGGGCAGCCTTTTTATGTTGGGGGAAAAGCTGGAAAACTGGGGAAATCCCCCAACTGGAAGCTATAGGGAAGCAAGCAGGTTGGGGGAAAAGTTGGAAAATCGGGGAAATCCCCCAACCGGAAGCTATAGGGAAGCAAGCGGATTGGGGGAAAAGTTGGAGAACCGTAGAAATCCCCCAACCGGAAGCTGCAGGGAAGCAAGTGAATTGGGGGAAAAGTTGGAAAACCGTAGAAATCCCCCAACCGGAAGCTAACAAGAAGCAAGTTAGTTGGGGGAAAAGCTGAAAAACCGGGAAACTCCCCAACCGGAAGCTAAAGGGAAGCAAGCGGGTTGGGGGAAAAGTTGTAAAACCGGGGGAATTCCCCAACCGGAAGCTGCTGAGAAGCAAGCGAGTTGGGGGAAAAGTTGTAAAACCGGGAAAATCCCCCAACCGGAAGCTAAAGGGAAGCAAGCAGGTTTGGGGAAAAGTCGTAAAATCGGGAAAATCCCCCAACCGGAAGCTGCAGGGAAGCAAGCGGATTGGGGGAAAAGTCGTAAAACCGGAAGAATCCCCCAACCGGAAGCTAAAGGGAAGCAAGTGAATTGGGCGAAAAGCTGGGAAATCAGCCACAAAGCCCCAATTGGCTTCGGGCGTGGCGAGGACAGCGGGGCTTTTCGCGGATCATGCACAGCTTTCTGTGTGGGATGATGGATTCTGTGCAGGGACATTTGCGACAGCCGGTACTTAATGAGCGCATGCGCGAATTTAGTACCGCTACGAGGCGATGTACATGTGCCATAGGCACATTTAGGATGTACATCGCCGAAATGCCGCTGAACGAATGTGAAGGGGCGATTCCGATAAATCGGAGCAACTAAGCGGAAGCGGTCCCGGAACAGAACCATCACCGCCATAGAAAGCGTCCGTATCCACCACAAATCCCCCGCTGTCAGGGGAAAATCCCTTGAATAATATGCAGAAACCGCATATAATAATAACCAAGTATGCAAACAAAGACTTAAGAGACGAAAACAATTACGTTGCAATATGAGAGACGAGGTGAATCGATTATGTCATATGTAGAATACGAAAAAGCACAGAAATTAGGACTGAAAGCATTTAAAAATGCGGTTTCCAAGGGCGAGAATGAATACCTTCCAGTTTTGGATGAAATATTAGAGGGCGTGGATATCGTGGGCGAGATGCCGCTTGGCATCGTACAGATTCCACTGGATCGTATCGTTGGAACGAGCAATGTCGGAAGAACATACGCATTTGCGAACAACTTCATGCCACTGCTTGATTATAAGACAGAATTTGGTGCCAAATGGTCGGCACTGTGTGACAGCCAGATCGAAGAGGGAATTCGTGATCCGATCAAGGTTTACGAATATATGAATAAATTCTATGTCGTAGAGGGAAATAAGCGTGTATCCGTGATGAAATATTTTGATGCGGTTACAATCCCGGCACAGGTGACACGGAAGATTCCGAAGAAAACGGATGATCTGCAGGTGAAGATCTATTATGAATTCATGGATTTTTACAAGCTGACAGAGATCAACTATATCTGGTTTTCACAGGAAGGATGTTTCCGCCGTCTGTTGGAGCTGACGAGTCCAGATCCGGATGCGGAATGGACAGATGAGCAGAAGCTTGATTTTGGCTCTGCGAACCATCGGTTCTGTGTGTCATTCAAGGCACTTGGCGGCGATAAGCTGCCGCTGACCAACAGCGACACATTGCTGATCTTTATTGACATCTACGGATACGAAGCTGTAAAGAAGATGACCGAAGCGGAGATGAAGGAGAAGATCAAGCTCCTGTGGGATGAGTTCCTGATTGAGTCCAAAGGCAGGGAAGTGGAACTGCATATGGAGCCGACGAAGCTCGGACGTAAGAAGCTGATGGATTATTTCCGAAGCTCGACACCGAAGAAGGTGATGGTAGCGTTCGTTTTCAACAAGGACCCGCAGGAATCCGAGTGGCTGTATGGACATGAGCTTGGGCGATTATACTTAGATGAACATTATCCGGATACGATCAAGACTTTGAAAGTGCATAATATCGAATCTGAGGAGGAAGCAATCTCTGCGATGGAAGATCTGATCACGATTGGGGTATCGATTATTTTCACGACGACGCCACAGCTCATCAGTGCGAGCGTGAAGGTTGCAGTCAATCACCCGGAAGTCACGATTATGAACTGCTCACTGAATACATCGCATAAGGTTATCAGCACATATTATGCCAGACTTTACGAGGTGAAATTCCTTGCCGGCATGATCGCAGGTGCAATGTCAAAAAGTGGAAAGATTGGTTATGTGGCGGATTATCCGATTGTCGGTATGACTGCGAATATCAATGCGTTTGCACTCGGTGCGCGCATGGTGAACCCTTATGCAAAGGTCTATCTCGAATGGACGACAGTGAAAGGAAATACGCGTGAAAATGTACTGCGTGAATTCGAGGAGAACGGAATCGAATACATCTCCGATCAGGTTATGATCAAGCCGAATTCGCATAACCGCCGGTATGGATTGTATAAGCTGGAAGGGGAGGAAACAGTGAACCTGGCATTTCCGCTATATCAGTGGGGCGAATTTTATGCGAAATTGATTGAAAGCGTGGTAAATGGCGCAATCAAGCAGGATGATGCTGTGAAAACAAAGGCAATCAACTACTGGTGGGGGCTTTCCGCAGAAGTTGTTGATATCATCTGTTCAAACAAGGTGCCTGAAGGCACGAAACAGTTAGTCGGAATTATCGGCAAACTGATCCGTGAGAACAGCTTCCATCCGTTCTATGGTGTGCTCCGGGCGCAGGATCATACGATCAAGAACGAGGACGAGGAGATCATGACACCGGAGGAGATCATGTTGATGAACTGGCTGGTCGATAACGTAGAGGGCGAGATTCCGGATGTCGAAGATATGAAGGATGAGGCGAAATCCATTGTCGAGCAGAAGGGTGTCAAGGATGAGGCGAAAGCAGATGCCGAACAAAAAGAGGTAAAGGACGAGGGCTAGAATAAATGAAGATTTTGTTACTTGCAGACGAAGAGTCCAGGTATTATTGGGATTATTTTGAAAAAAGTAAATTAGAGGGGATAGATCTGATCATTTCCTGTGGAGATCTGGCTCCGCAGTTCCTGTCTTTTATAGCGACATTTGCGAAGGTGCCGATTCTGTATGTGCATGGCAACCATGATTCCTGTTATGATGAGACACCGCCGGATGGGTGTATCTGTATTGATGATGATGTATATGTGTACAATGGTGTCCGGATTGCGGGGCTTGGTGGCAGCATGTGCTATAATTTCGGAACCTATCAGTTCACCGAGGATGAGATGAAAAAACGCGTGCGTAAGCTGCGCAGGAAGATTAAGAAGGCGGGCGGACTGGATATTCTGATCACGCATTCGCCGGCATTTGAACTGAATGACAGCACGGATCTGCCACACACTGGCTTTCAGGCGTTTTATCAGATTTTGGATGAGTATGAGCCACTGTTGTTTGCACATGGACACGTGCATATCAATTATGGAAGAGATTTCAAACGGATTTCAGAATATAAGAATACAAAAGTTGTCAATGCGTTTGAAAAATACATCATAGAAATCTGAAAAAACTTGTAGGAAAGTAGTATTTTTGGTATAATTCTAACATATGTGTAAAAAATGACACAGATTAACAGAGATTAGGGAGAGGGATACGATGCAGAATAGATATGATAAGTGCCCGAATTGTATGCAAGCCCTTGGACAGGGAGAAGATGTCTGTCCATATTGCGGGTTCGATGTGAGTGGCTATGAAGAAAAGCCAAACTGCTTGCGTCCGTTTACAGTTTTACAGGGGAAATATATGATCGGCCGTGTGATTGGCATGGGCGGTTTTGGGATTACATACATTGGCTGGGATTTGAATCTGCAGACGTATATCGCGATCAAAGAGTATTATCCGGAAAGCTTTGCACAGAGAGATGCGATGACGACAACGATCGTATCAACACTGGATAGTAAGAAAGAAATATATGACAAGGGTTTAAAACGATATGTAGAAGAGGCACGGAATCTCTCGAAGTTCTATCAGTTACAGGGTATCGTATCCGTGAAGGATTTCTTCTATGAAAATGGCACCGGATATATCGTTATGGAATATATCAATGGTGTGGATCTGAAGCATTATCTTAAGGGCATGGGCGGAAAGCTGGATGAAGCGACCGTACTTGCTTTGATGAAACCGGTATTTGAATCTCTGTATGAAGTACATAAAAATGGATTGGTACACCGGGATATCAGCCCGGATAATATCATGGTTGATAACGAAGGCAAGATCAAGCTGATTGATTTTGGTTCGGTACGCGGACAGTCCGCAGAGACTGACAAGACCTATACTGTGATTTTAAAGCATGGTTACGCACCACCAGAGCAGTATTATGCGAAGGGAAAACAGGGACCTTGGACGGATATCTACAGTCTCTGTGCGACGATGTATAAGATGCTCACCGGTGAGGTTCCACCAAACGGCGTGGAACGTATGGAGGAGGACACTTATGTAGATCCTTCGAAGAAAGGCATCTCCGTATCCGAGCGGACAGAGAAAGTGCTTCGAAAAGGACTTGCGGTAAAGGCACCGGAACGTTATCAGGATATTGGACAGTTGCTCACAGATCTGTATGGAAGTGGACCGGTTACAGCGGGCAATGCAATGCCGCAGGCAAATCCATATACCGCATCTGGAAACGGAAATAGTTCGATGTCTGCATCGATGCAGTCGATGCATCTGGCACCGGGACAGAACGATACCGCATCTGGAAAAAATAAAAAGAAGATTGGGTTGATCGCAGGGATTGCGGCAGCAGTTGTGGCACTGATTGTAGGGTTGGTTCTGATCCTAGGCGGAGGAAAGAAAAAAGATAACGATGCAACGACGACAGAACAGCCGGCTGAGACAACAGAAGCAGCCAGTGCGACAGATGCGACGACAGAGAACACAACGGAAGCGACGACGGAGACAGATGTAAGTGGTGTAGGCGACTATGTATGGCCGACGGAACTGTCTGATTCATGGAGAGATTATACTGCGAACATCGATGGTACGATCTACCAGTTTCCACTTCCATATTCAGAGTGGAAATCAAAGGGCTGGCGGACGGACAGCGCGACTGTGAAGGTGGCATCGGGTGACTGGGATTATATCACAAGTTATACGGATCGTGCACAGCTGACGGTGATCGTAGCCAATCCGGGTGTCAATGAGGCGGAGATCAATGACTGTTATGTTGTTGGATTCTCATTTAGCTCCAAATCCGGAAAATATAAAGATGACTTTACAATCGAGTTAGCAAATGGAATCAAGCTGTTTGAATCGACAGAGAGTGATATCAAGACTGCATATGGTGCACCGGAATACCGGAGTGAAAATGAGTATTCTGATGGAAGCGGAACTTATGTATCCATTGATTATGCAGGAGATGACGAGAAAGATGGTATGGATTTTGATGTGACACCGGAGAAAAATCTGATCTCCATCCGGTTGATCAATTCCAAAATGCCAGAGGGCGCAACTTCGGTTGCAGATCTGAGTATGGATGCACCGGCAATCAACGATCAGTATGTGGCACCGGGGGGTGCAAGTGCTGACCGATTTGATGGTATTATTACAATTGGAGACAAAAATTATGTACTTCCGGTTCCATTTACGGAACTGGAGAAAGACGGATGGACACTGGATACTTCCGTTTCCGACTATATCGGTGGTAAGAACTACGAGAGCACTTACATGGAGAAAAACGGCGAGAAGCTCAGCATCAAGCTGGAGAACTTCACCGGCAATGCCATTCTGCCAAAGTATGGATATATCTCTGAAATCGGAGTAGAAGCGGATTATTATACAAGTAACATCACGTTCCCAGGCGGTATTTCGATGGGCGATGATGGAAGTAAGATTGAGTCGGTGTATGGCGATCTGGGCGATGATTTCTCTAAGGACGAATATACATATTTCATTTCCTACTATGTATATTACTATGAGGGCGATCATTATATCAGCATAAGTGCTTATGCGGATCCGGATACAGGAAAGATAACAGACTACACTTTTACTATGAGCAAAGAGATCGAATAAGATAGGAGTTGAGGTTATGTCAGATTTGAAATTTGACCAGATACTAGATGAATATGTACGTTTTTGTAATGACTCCGGAAAGATTGACTTAAATCTCTACGAAGAGTACAACGTAAAGCGGGGACTTCGAGACTCCAACGGACGAGGCGTACTGACCGGACTTACAGAAGTGTCCGACGTTATGGGATTTAGCGTTGTGGATGGACACCGTGTGCCAATTCCTGGAGAGCTTTATTTCCAAGGATATGAAGTACAGCAGCTCGTACAGGGCTTCCGCAACAGCCAGTATGGTTTTGAAGAGACGACATATCTGCTTTTGTTTGGTGATCTGCCAAGTCAGGAACAGCTTGACTGTTTCAAGGAGGTGCTTGGTGAGCTTCGCCAGCTGCCAGAGAGCTTCAACCGTGACGTTATCATGAAGGCACCGAGCCGTGACATGATGAATGTCCTGCAGAAGTGTGTTCTGACCTTATATACTTACGATCCAGATCCGAACAATCTGGATATCAAAAATGTACTGATGCAGTGTCTGCAGCTGATCGCACAGTTTCCGGTTATGGCGGCGTACGGTTATCAGGCATACAGACACTATTATCTTGATAAGAGCTTAGTTATCCACAGACCGAAGAAAGAACTTTCAACCGCAGAGAACATCCTGCGTCTGCTTCGTACCGATGGTAAATACACCGCACTGGAAGCAAAGGTTCTGGATGTCTGTCTGGTTATCCATGCGGAGCATGGTGGTGGTAACAACTCAACCTTTACGACACATGTATTGACATCGACAGGAACGGATACGTATTCGACCGTCGCTGCTTCCCTTGGCTCTCTGAAGGGACCGAAGCATGGTGGCGCAAACATCAAGGTACAGCAGATGTTCGATGATATGAAGATGCATGTCAAGGATTGGGAGAACGAGGATGAGATTTCCGAGTATCTGCAGGGACTCCTTGACAAGAAGGGCTTCGACCATTCTGGACTGATCTATGGTATGGGACACGCGGTTTATAGTGAGTCCGATCCAAGAGCGGTAATCCTGAAGAAGTATGCGAAGAAGCTTTCCGAGGAGAAAGGCTTGCAGGATGAGTTTGCACTGTATGACAGAGTTGAGCGTATCGCAGCGAAGCTGATCAGTGAGCATCGCCGTACATTCAAGACGGTTTGCGCGAATGTCGATTTCTACAGCGGATTTGTGTATACAATGTTGAAGCTGCCAATCGAGATCTTTACACCGATTTTTGCAATCTCCCGTATCTCCGGCTGGTCTGCACACCGGATCGAGGAGTTGGTAAATAAGGGCAAGATTATCCGTCCAGCGTACAAATTCGTTGGTCATCACAAAGAATATATTCCAATCGAGAAGCGTGATTGGTAAGAAAATTACGACAGTTTGCATGTACAAAATGTGCAAACTGTCTTTTTTTATCTGTATTTCATGACAAAAACGGGACTTTCATTCTTGCGTTGGAAAGTTGGGTGTGTTAGTATTGCTTGTATAAAATTAGGACGCAATGTATAAGAAAATAGACGAAAGGGACTAAAAGTATATGTGGGTAGCCGATCAGTGGAAAGAATATGAGATTATAGATTGTTCAAAGGGAGAAAAACTGGAACGATGGGGCGATTATATTTTGCTTCGCCCGGACCCGCAGGTGTTGTGGGATCTTCCAAGAAAGAACCCGGCATGGAAAAAGCTGAATGGACATTATCACCGCAGTAACAAGGGCGGTGGAGAATGGGAATTCTTCGATCTGCCGAAGCAGTGGAGCATCAATTACAAAGATCTGACCTTTCATTTGAAACCATTTACCTTCAAACATACTGGACTTTTCCCAGAGCAGGCGGTGAACTGGGACTGGTTTAGTGAGAAGATACGAAATGCAAACCGTGAGATCAAGGTGCTGAATCTGTTTGCCTATACCGGCGGTGCGACACTGGCAGCAGCGAAGGCGGGCGCTAAGGTCACACATGTCGATGCATCAAAGGGTATGGTGACATGGGGCAAGGAAAATGCGGTGGCATCCGGACTTGAAGATGCACCAATCCGCTGGCTGGTTGATGATTGTGTGAAGTTCGTGGAGCGGGAGATCCGCCGTGGCAATCATTATGACGGCATCATCATGGACCCGCCATCTTATGGCAGAGGACCAAAGGGTGAGATCTGGAAGCTGGAGGAGAAAATCCATCCATTTATCGCACTGGCAAGTCAGCTTTTGTCGGATAATCCGTTATTCTTTTTAGTGAATTCATATACAACCGGACTGGCTCCGGCGGTGCTTACTTATATGATTTCTACCGAGGTAGGAAAGAAATTCGGCGGACATGTGGAGTCGCAGGAGATTGGACTTCCGGTGAAAGAGACAGGACTGATCCTTCCTTGTGGCGCGTCAGGACGCTGGAGTGCAGAGTAGTTAGAATGTGATGTAAACAACCATTGTAACGATTCGTTGACATGTACTGTCAACATAGAGAGAAAGAAGGAAAAGACAGATTGCAGGAGACAGAGAAGACAATGGAAGAGAAAACAGAACAGGAAACGGTTCAGGAAACGACGTGTAGCGGACATGAACATGAACATGACAAACCGCGATATGGACGACAGAACAAATCTAAATCCATTTATATCACGAAGATTGCGATTGTTGTATTTACCCTGATCCTGCAGATCCTTTTCTGGGTATTTCTATATGGAATTGCCAAGAACTACATGTTTTACTGGAAAACGCTGGCGATTTTGATTTCGGCGACGGTTGTGCTATATATCGTCAATAAGCCAGAAAACCCCGCGTATAAGCTGACGTGGATTCTGCTTATGATGGTAACGCCGATCTTAGGCGGTGTGCTGTATATCGCGATTGCTGGTAACCGAACCCGTATGAAGTTTATCCGGGATGCGCAGAAGAATCATCTCGATACATTTCAGTATATGCCGAGTGATAAGAGCCGGCAGCGGGAGATCCGGAAGCTGAGTCAGAGTGCGAGTGTGCAGTCGACGTATATTTCCAAGACTGCAGGTTATCCGGTGTATAAGAATACCGTTGTGCGTTATTTCCCGCTTGGCGAGGATAATTTTGCGAAGCTTGTGGAAGAATTAAACAATGCAAATCATTTTATATTTATGGAGTATTTTATCATCAAGCAGGGCGAGATGTGGGATACGATCTTGGAAATCATGGAGCGGAAAGCAAAAGAGGGCGTGGATGTGCGTCTGATCTATGATGATTTTGGATGCTCTATGTGGATTCCTTCCCGATTCATCAAGGATATGAAGGAGAAGGGAATCAAGGTTGCAGCGTTTAACCCGATTGGTCCAGTCTTTAACTTGAGACAGAACAACCGTGACCACCGGAAGATTACGGTCATTGATGGTTATGTCGGATTTACCGGCGGTATCAATCTGGCGGATGAATATATCAACAAGAAATCACGGTTTGGACATTGGAAGGATACCGGTATCATGCTGAAGGGCGAGGCTGTCTGGAACCTGACGCTGATGTTCTTGCAGACATGGTTGATGCTGACCGGCGAGAAAGATGATTATTCGTCGTATTCACCAGAGAAATATCAGGATATGGCATTCTTCTCGGATGGATACATTCAGCCGTATGGCGACACGCCGGTGGATAATGAGATTGTCGGAGAGAATATCTATCTGAACATGATCAACAAGGCAAAGCATTATGTCTATATCACAACACCGTATCTGATTATTGATAATGAGATGGTGACAGCGTTGACACTTGCGGCAAAAAGCGGAATTGATGTGCGCATCATTACGCCGGGTATCCCGGATAAGAAGCTGGTGTATCTGGTAACCCAGTCATATTACTACCAGTTGATCGAAGCAGGAGTGCGGATCTTCCAGTATACGCCGGGCTTTATCCATGCGAAGACTGTCGTTGTGGACGATAAGGTGGCAACGGTCGGTACGATCAACTTCGATTACCGGAGTCTGTATCTGCATTTTGAGTGTGGTGTATGGATGTTTAATTGCAGCTCAATCTATGAGATCAAGGAAGATTATATGGACACACTGGCGAAGTGTGATGAAGTGACAAAGGAGAAGATCCGGGAGACGAGCCGCCTGAAATTGTTCGGACAGAGCCTGCTCCGGTTAGTAGCCCCGTTGATGTAGCTGTGAAGAAAGAAGGAACGTTATGCAGCAAAGAGGAAAAAAAGGAAATACCGACGATCTGCTTGCAGCAAGTTTCAAGGAGCTTCTGTGCAAGGCACCGATGGAGAAGATCACCATCAAGGATATCACAGACAAGGCAGGTGTGATCCGACCGACATTTTACAATCATTTTGCAGACAAATATGCACTGCTTGAATACATTGTACGGCATGATCTGCTCGAACCAATCAAGCCGCTCCTGTTAAACGATATGATACAGGAAGGTTTGACATTGCTTTTTTCAAGCATGCAGAATGAGCGCGCTTTTTATGAGCGGGCGGTGTGTATCGATGGACAGAACTCTTTTGAGAGTATTGCGCGTAGCGAAGTGTCGAAGCTTCTGTTAGAGATTATCGATCAGAAGAAACAGGGCAAAAGCCACAAATACACATGGCTTGATCGTCAGATTATTGCAGAATACTACGCGAACTCGATGTGCTATGTAGCGATTGCGTGGATTAAACGTGATTATATGATCTCGCCGAAGGATCTGTCAGAGGTTTACAAGTATCTGACAAAGTCTTCGATGATGGATGTCTTGAATGAGTTAGTATAGTCTATACATAAAATTTATGGATGTATAGCAAAATAAACACATTTAGATTTATGTATAGAAAACACAAACAAACAACTTGGATTGAATATTCAATATATTCAATCCTTTTTTTATTATAGGGGTGCAATGAAGATGAGAGAATAAAAAGAAGAAAGAAAGGTGGATGACTCGTGATTCATTTTGGTAAATGGGTAGTGAAACACAAAGTACTGATTCTGGTGATAGCAGTCCTGCTTTTGATTCCGTCAGCATTTGGATATTTTCACACTCGTGTAAACTACGACATTTTAAATTATCTTCCGGACGACATCGAGACGATGAAAGGTCAGGAGATCATGGTGGACGAATTTGGTACCGGTGCATTTTCCGTGTGCGTGGTAGAAGGTATGTCAGACAAAGACATATCTGCTATGCGTAAGGAAATGTGCAAGGTCGAGGGAGTCAAGGATGTTTTATGGTATGACTCCTTCATGGACTTGTCTGTTCCGATCGATTTACTTCCGGACAGCATCAAGGATGTATTTGTAAATAAGGATGCAGATTCGACAATCATGTTTGTCTTGTATCCGAATTCCATTTCTGCAGATGAGACAATGGAAGCGATCGAAAGCCTGCGTAAGGTTATGAACAAGCAGTGCTTCCTCTCAGGTATGTCTGCAGTCGTTACAGATACGAAGAACCTCTCCAACAAAGAAACACCGATCTATGTATTGATCGCGGTTATTCTTTCGACGATCGTTCTGGCGCTTGCGATGGATTCCGCTATCATCCCGGTTTTCTTCCTGTTGAGTATAGGTATGGCGATTGTTTATAACTTAGGTACGAACGTGATCAAGGGAGAAATCTCCTACGTGACACAGGCACTGGCGGCGGTTTTGCAGTTAGGCGTTACGATGGATTACTCGATCTTCCTGTGGCACAGCTACGAAGAGAAGCAGCAGGTATATCCGGGTGATAAGAACCGTGCGATGGCACATGCAATTTCCAACACGATTTCATCTGTTGTTGGTAGTTCCATCACAACCGTAGCCGGATTTATCGCACTTTGCTTCATGAGCTTCACACTTGGTATGGATCTTGGTGTGGTTATGGCAAAGGGTGTTGTATTTGGAGTTATCTGTTGTGTAACCGTATTGCCATCTATGGTTTTGATTTTCGACAAGGCAATCGAGAAGACAAAGCATAAGGTTATTTTGCCGGATCTCTCCAGAATATCGAAATGGGTAGTAAATCATTTCTACATATTTATTATCCTGTTCTTTATCCTGATTGGCCCAGCCATTTATGGATATACACATAATACCGTATATTATGATCTGGCAGGTACACTGCCGAAGAGCTTGGAGAGTATCACAGCGAACGACAAGCTGGAAGAACAGTATCACATGGGTGCAACTCACATGGTACTTTTAAATAAGGATACTTCAAGCAAAGATGTTGTGAAGATGACAAAAGAGATGGAACAGGTCGACGGTGTCAATGCGGTACTGAGTCTGGACAGCGTGATCGGAACGACGATTCCAAAGTCTATGCTTCCAAGTGATATCGTAGATGTATTTGAGAGTGGCGACTATAAGATGATGTTGATCATGTCCGAATATGCAGTTGCTTCGGATGAGGTCAATGCACAGTGTGATACATTAAAGAAGATTGTAAAGGAATATGATGAGACTGGTATGCTGATCGGTGAAGCACCTTGTACAAAGGATCTGATTGATATTACCGATGAGGATTTCAAGATGGTTAGTGCGGTATCCATCGGCGTGATCTTCATTATTATCGCAATCGTATTCAAGTCTATTACGCTTCCAATTATATTGGTATCCGTCATTGAGTTTGCGATTTTCATCAACATGGGTATTCCAACGTATACCAAGACGACACTTCCGTTTATCGCGTCAATCGTAATCGGAACGATACAGCTTGGTGCGACCGTTGACTATGCGATTCTGATGACGAACAAATATAAACGTGCGAGATATCATGGCGCAGAGAAGAAGGAAGCAGTGATCGAGGCAATGCAGGGTTCTGTACAGTCAATCGTTGTCAGTGCGTTGAGCTTCTTCGCAGCGACATTCGGTGTTGGCCTTTATTCAAACATTGATATGATCAGCTCTCTGTGTACATTGATGGCACGTGGTGCGTTAATCAGTATGGTAGTTGTTATTCTGTTGCTGCCAACGATGTTTATGATCTTCGATAAGGTCATCATTCATACAAGCGCAGGCTTCCGAAACAAAGAAAAACAGATCGAACAGTAATCAGGTTGGAAAGCATTTCGAAAGGAGAATACGTTATGAAGCGTTTAAATAAGAAAGAATGGAAGAAAACGACAAAGTATATCGCAGGTTCTGCCGGAGCTGTTTCACTGGCAGTGGCTTCCTGCGTAGCCGGAATCACAGGCAGTACAGATGTGACAAAGTATGACAAGGAATACCTTGCCGGAGATGATAAGGCAAGCGATACCGACGCAACGACAGTCATGAATACGGATGAACTGGCAGATACGCTCGCTGAAAATGTAAATATGACAGAGAAGGATGTCGACAAGGACGAGACCGTTTATGTATTTGCTAAGGCAAATGGCGATGTCGATAACATCTTAGTCAATGAGACATTGAAGAACCGTGACAAGAGCGACAAGATTGAAGATACAACCGATCTGAAGGATATCGTAAATGTCAAGGGCGACGAGACATTTACACAGAACGGCAACAAGATCACATGGGATGCTGCCGGAAATGAGATCAGCTATCAGGGAACAACGGATAAGGAGCTTCCGGTCTCTGTGAAGGCAACTTATTATCTGGATGGAAATGAAATTTCTCCAGAAGACCTGGCAGGTAAGAGTGGTAAGGTAAAGATTCGTCTGGATTATACAAGCAACGAAACAGTAACGAAGGAAGTAAATGGCAAGGACGAGGATATCTCCGTACCATTCGTTGCAGTATCCGGCATGGTGCTTGGCGACAACTTCAAGAATATTCAGGTTACAAATGGTAAATACCTCGCACAGGGTGAGAGCAATATCGTTGTCGGTTATGCAATTCCTGGACTGGATGATGGCGTAAAGGATGCAGCCGCAGATCTGGATACAGAGATTCCGGAATATGTAGAGGTGAGTGCAGATGTGACAGACTTCTCACTGGATATGACAGTGACACTGCTTGTCAATGGCTCTGAGATGAATTTCTCCGGCGGCGTGGATCTGACAGACCTCGATAAGCTGACAGACAGCCTGAGCAGTGCTGGTGATCAGTTAGCAGATGGTTCTGGTGAGCTTTCCGATGGAGCAACACAGGTATCCGATGGCGCAGGTACATTGGCAGATAAGATGGGTGATCTGACATCCGGTGCCGGAAGCCTGAAGGCAGGTATGGAAAGCCTGTCAAGTTCCTCTGGAGATCTTTCAAATGGCGTCAGCGTAATCAACCAGAGTGCACAGGCAATCGCAGCAGGTGTCAATACACTGGATACAGCCGTTAACACAAAGATGACAGAAGAAGAGCAGGCTGCTGTCGCAAAGCAGGCAGCTTCACAGGTTTCTGCAAGCGTGGAAGCACAGTTCGCAGCAGGAACGGACACATACAATTATATTTATAATTCAGCAGTAAACAATTACACAACAAGTATGAGTAATGCAACGGATCAGATTGCGCAGGCATACATTAATTCTGACGCATATACAGCATTTTATAATGCAGCACTTTCATCCAAGGCGATGGAATATGCTACGGAGAATGCTCCAAAATTGATGCAGGCATATAATCTGGATTATCAGACGGCGTTTAATCAGGCATATAATGGTGCGCTTCAGAATGCAGAACTGCAAGCAGGAGTTGCTGCAAGTGTACAGGGCGCATTCAAGCAGATGGCGCAGCAAACAACCACATCTCTTGCAGAAGGCGGCAAGGCAGCCATCGGTCAGTCCGTTGTAGATGCATGTAAGTCAGCAGCCACACAGGCAGCTTCTCAGGCAGCCGGTCAGGCAGCCGTACAGGGCGCTGAGACAGCAAAGGCAACGATTGCTTCCCAGATCGAAGCAACACAGGCAAATGGTTACAGCTTAGTAAGCGGCGCAAATGCACTGGCACAGGGAACATCAACTCTGGCAGGCTCGATACCAGCATTGAAGAATGGTATCAGCCAGTTGGTAAGTGGCGCAAATGCATTGGCAAGTGGTGCCGGACAGTTGAAGGATGGTGCTGTGACACTGGCAGATGGCGCATCACAGGTAGCAGATGGCGCAGGTACCTTGAATGAGAGCCTTGTAACTTTGAACAATGAGGCAATCAAGAAGATGATCAGCGCATACAACGGCGATGTGAAGGATTCTGTTGAGAGACTGCAGGCAGCAATGGAAGCAGCAACCGAGTATGACAGCTTCGGTGGAAAGTCAGACAACACAGCCGGTGTGACAAAATTCATTATCAAGACAGCAGCTATAGCTGCTGAGTAATATACATTGGTTTCAACAACCAATTCTTCTCCCCCGCAAAACGCGTCGGCACAAGCCGGCGCGTTTTCTTGTATTTAAAGAAAAATACAGTTGAAACATGTAGAGTGGTCGGATATAATAAAGCCATATATGGGAAAAAGAGGCTTGCTATGGAGAAAATAAAAAAACAGATCGAGCGGCTGCTTCCGCAGATGACGCGGATCATCGTGAGTAACCGGCTGGATAAGACATATCAATATCGAAAAGTGGAAGTCACATGGACGACGGTGCGTGGGAAAGAACTTTGCCAGATTGCGGCGTATACGGAAAAGCAGGTCTTTCAGGAAAATGTTGATGTAGAGGAACTTGCAGGCAAGCTGCTTGTGCATTTCCCGGAGCATCTGTGCCAGATGAATATATTCACAGAAGAAAAAGAATATAGTTTTAAGATGACGAAGAAAGGCAAACTGCTGACGAACGCAACCAGACTTCCTGCAAAACAGTCGGGAACATCAAAACTGGCGAAGACAAGCGGCAGTGATGTAGCGGACCTGGCAGATAAGATGAACAGCCGCCGGGGCGAACACAACCGGAAGAAGAATTATATTTTACAGGAGGGCATGACAGTTCCGCCACTTGTGGATATGGGTATATTCACGAAAGAGGGGAAGGTTGTCCGTTCCATGTATGACAAGTACAAACAGATCAATCGCTTCGTGGAGCTTGTTGATGATGTGCTGAAAAATGAAACAAAGGATGAGATCCACATTCTGGACTTTGGATGTGGCAAATCGTACCTGACATTTGTCCTCTATTATTATATAGTAGAAATCCGAAAGAAAAAGGCGGAAATCATCGGACTGGATCTGAAAGCGGATGTGATAAAACACTTCAATGAGACGGCGGAGAAGTACGGCTATGACCATCTGCATTTTGAACTTGGAGATATCAACGGCTATAAGACGAAAATGCCGGTTGACATGGTTGTGACATTGCATGCGTGCGATACGGCGACTGATTATGCGTTGTTCAACGCTGTACAGTGGAATGCAAAATATATTTTATCTGTGCCGTGCTGCCAGCATGAAGTAAACGGACAGATCGAAAGCGAATTGCTGGCACCGATGATGGAATATGGCATCATCAAAGAACGTATGGCGGCACTTGCGACGGATGCGATACGTGCCAATATGCTAACGTACCGTGGGTACAAGACACAGATTCTGGAGTTTGTGGATTTTGCACATTCACCGAAGAATCTGTTGATACGTGCTGTAAAATCTGCAATCCCGAAAGAAAAACGGGAGCGCAGTTTACAGGAAGTTGAACGCATGTGCGAGGAGATGCACATCGTTCCTTCTATATATAATCTACTAAAGTAAAAGAGAGGGAAGAGGAGGAAAAATTATGAAACCAAAGAAAGAGAACAAAAAAGGCGGTGCAATCGTCAGCCTGATCGTCGGAATTATTTTCGTGCTGCTGGCAATCATGTGCTTCATCGGGGACATGGATTATCTGCTTGGAGGCAAAGCAAAAGATTTGAATGAGATTGCAGCCAATGTCCGCCCGCAGAAGGACGATCACGTAAGAACAGACAGTTACCTTGTACTTGGTAACTTCGCAGAGACAAAGCATTACATCAATGGCATTATCCCGGCAGGCAAGGAACAGCATTACGCGATCGTACTTGGTGATGATAACATGGATGATATTACGGATGCGAAGATTATCGTACTTACCGTGAAGAACAAGAAAACGATTAAGAAGTTAGACGAGCTTGCAAATGATGATAATGCAAACTTCAGCGATGCAATTGCAATCGAAGGACAGATTCGTACACTGGATCCGGAAATCGAAGGCTATTACAGAGATGCACTGGCGTCATCCGGCATTGCAGATTACTGCGATTATTATACGGTTGCAGTCGATGCTACGCAGACAAGATTTTTTGGCTGGATGATCGTGCTTGGCGCTCTGGCAATCGGCGTGCTCTGTATAATTGCATTCGCAAAGATTAACAAACAGATTAAGAATGAGAAGAATCTTGCTTATACAAATGCAACACCGGCGATGGGACAGCTGGGCAATCCGTATGTGAATCCGGTAACCGGACAGCCATATGATGCAGGTGTGGTAAATCCAGTCACTGGACAGGCATATAACCAGACACCGGATGCAGGATATGGACAGGCACCAAATCAGACTTACAACCAGACACCGGATGGTGCCCCAAGTGTTCCGTATACACCGGGACAGAATACAGACAACAATCCGTATTGATAACAGACATTATTATAGAAGAAACACAGAAAAATATCAAAAAGATACGGAATCTGGCAGACAATACCAGCGTATCGAAAAAAATACAAAAAAATAAAAAAAACTCTTGCATTTACAGGTGGTATTGAGTATAATAACCCTTGCTGTGACATTGATAGCGTAGAAGCGAAGGTTGCTATGCATGACATAGGTTTTTCGTGGAGCGAATGTCAATTAACGATAACTGGCGACAAGTCACTGTACTCAATAACCATCTGGCAATGCCAGAGATGACGTGTGAAGATATCTGAAACACCTTGGTGTGAGATAAGATAAGAAACACACGGGAAAGTTGTACAGTCACCACTTGTCGTACTACAAAAAGTGCGAAAAGGAGGCGGCTTTTTTTATGGCAAGTCAAGTAATGAGAATCACATTGAAGGCGTACGATCACAAGTTAATCGATCAGGCTGCAAAGCAGATCATCGAGACGATCAAGAGTACAGGAGCAAAGGTTTCAGGTCCTGTTCCAATGCCTACAAAGGTTGAGAAGATCACAATCCTCAGAGCTGTTCATAAGTATAAGGATTCCAGAGAACAGTTCGAGCAGAGAACTCACAAGAGACTCATTGATGTACTTACACCATCACAGAAGACAATCGATGCTCTTCAGAAGCTTGATGTTTCAGCTGGTGTATATGTTAATGTAAAGATGAAGTAATTCATCAATCAAAATGTTTATTGCAGTACCTAATTACGCGAAAACGAATTTAGAATGATTGCTCCGGCAATCCGCTGTGAATTAAAATTAGGAGGAAAAATTTCATGAAGAAGGCTATTTTAGCAACAAAAGTCGGAATGACTCAAATCTTCAACGAAGACGGTGTTTTAACACCAGTAACAGTTTTACAGGCTGGACCATGTGTTGTAACTCAGGTAAAAACAGTTGATAACGACGGTTACGATGCAGTACAGGTTGGTTTCGGCGAAAAGAAAGAAAGAGTAACAACAAAGGATGTTTCTGGAAAGAAAGTAATCAGAAACCCACATGGCGCTGGTAAGGCAGAGGTTGGCCACTTCAAGAAGGCTGGCACAACACCTAAGAAGTTCGTTCGTGAGTTCAGACTTGAGAACGTAGCTGATTACAACGCAGGTGATGAGATCAAGGCTGATATCTTTGCAGAGGGTGACAAGATTGATGTTACTGCAAAGTCAAAGGGTAAGGGATACGCAGGCGGTATCAAGAGATTCGGTATGAAGTCTGGTCCTTCCGCTCATGGTTCTAAGTATCATCGTCATGCAGGTTCCAATGGTTCTGCAACTACACCAGGTAGAGTATTCAAGGGTAAGAAGATGCCTGGACATATGGGTAATGTAAGAGTTACAGTACAGAACCTTGAGATTGTTAAGATAGATGTAGAGAACAACGTAATTTTGGTAAAGGGTGCCGTACCTGGACCAAAGAAATCATTAGTAATGATTAAGGAAACAGTAAAGACTGGCAAATAAGCCGGGCTTTCAGGAAGGAGGATCATTAGATGGCAACAGTAGCAGTTTATAACATCGAAGGTAAAGAAGTAGATAAGCTTGAGCTTAACGACAACGTATTCGGTGTTGAGATAAATGAGCATTTAGTACATCTGGCAGTTGTAAGCCAGTTAGCAAACGGTCGTCAGGGAACACAGAGCGCAAAGACACGTTCTGAAGTATCTGGTGGCGGTAGAAAGCCTTGGAGACAGAAGGGAACAGGTCATGCAAGACAGGGTTCTACAAGATCTCCACAGTGGACAGGCGGTGGTGTTGTATTTGCACCAAAGCCAAGAGATTACTCTATGAAGATGAACAAGAGAGAGAAGCAGATCGCTATCAAGTCTGCACTCACATCAAAGGTTCAGGATTCTAAGCTTATCGTAGTTGATGAGTTCAAGCTTGATGAGATCAAGACATCTAAGTTTGCTCAGATCCTTGACAACTTAAAAGCACCTAAGGCTTTGGTTGTAACAAAGGATAAGGATGAGAAGGTTGTTCTTTCAGCCAGAAACATCCCAACAGTTAAGACAACTATGACAAACTCAATCAACGTATATGACATTCTTAAGTATGATTCACTCGTAATCACAAAGGATGCAGTAGCAGCAATCGAGGAGGTGTATGCATAATGGCAGATATCAAATATTATGACGTTATCCTTAAGCCAGTTCTTACAGAGAAGAGTATGAACGCTATGGCTGAGAAGAAGTACACTTTCCTTGTTCATCCAGAAGCTACCAAGGCTCAGGTTAAGGAAGCTGTAGAGAAGATGTTCGAGGGAGCAAAGGTTGCTAAGGTCAACACATTGAATCAGGATGGTAAGACTAAGAGACGTGGTATGACTTACGGCAAGACAGCAAAGACTAAGAAGGCAATCGTTCAGCTTACAGCTGAGAGCGCAGATATCGAATTATTCGAAGGTCTTTAAGATTAAAAGCTATGTGCAATAAAAGCACGATAATAAATTGAGATTCGAAAGGAGAACAAAAATGGGAATTAAGACATATAACCCATATACACCTTCCAGAAGGAATATGACAGGTCTTGATTTCGTGGAGATCACAAAGAGCGCTCCAGAGAAATCACTTCTTGCAAAGAAGGATAAGACTGCAGGACGTAACAATCAGGGTAAGATTACAGTAAGACATCACGGCGGCGGAAACAGACAGAAGTACAGAATCATCGACTTCAAGAGAAGAAAAGATGATATCCCTGCTAAGGTAGCTGCAATCGAGTACGATCCAAATAGAACAGCAAACATCGCACTGCTTCACTATGCAGACGGTGAGAAGGCATATATCATTGCTCCAGTTGGACTTAAGGTTGGCGACGAGCTTATGAATGGTGCAAATGCAGAAATCAAGATTGGTAACTGCTTACCACTTGAGAACATCCCAGTTGGTACTGAGATTCACAACATTGAGCTTTATCCTGGAAAGGGCGCACAGTTTGTACGTTCCGCAGGTAACTCCGCTCAGCTCATGGCAAAGGAAGGCAAGTATGCAACACTCAGACTTCCATCCGGCGAAATGAGAATGGTTCCTATCGTTTGCCGTGCAACAATCGGTCAGGTTGGTAATATCGAGCACGGACTTGTTAACATCGGTAAAGCAGGACGTAAGCGTCACATGGGTGTCCGCCCAACAGTACGTGGTTCTGTTATGAACCCGAACGATCACCCACATGGTGGTGGTGAAGGTAGAGCACCGATCGGTCGTTCTGGCCCATCTACTCCTTGGGGTAAGCCGGCACTGGGACTTAAGACCAGAAAGAAGAACAAGCAGTCTAACAAGTACATTGTAAGAACAAGAGACGGTAAGAACGTTAAGTAAGGAGGTAAGTTATGGCTCGTTCATTAAAGAAAGGACCATTTGCAGATGGTTATTTGTTAAAGAAGATAGATGCTATGAACGCTGACAACAAGAAGGACGTCATTAAGACATGGTCACGTCGTTCAACAATCTTCCCATCATTCGTTGGTCATACAATCGCTGTATATGATGGAAGAAAGCATGTGCCTGTATATGTAACTGAGGATATGGTTGGCCATAAGCTCGGTGAGTTCGTTGCAACAAGAACATACAGAGGACATGGCAAGGATGAGAAGAAGGGTAAGAAGAGATAAGTCGAAAGGAGGACACATTCATGGCAAAAGGACATAGATCCCAGATTAAGAGACTCAGAAATGAGAATAAGGATACAAGACCTAAGGCTACTGTTTCATACGCTAGAGTATCAGTAACAAAGGCATGTTTCGTATTAGATGCGATCAGAGGCAAGGATGTAACTTCAGCACTTGGTATTCTTGCTTACAACAATCGTTATGCATCAAAGGTAATTGAGAAGTTATTGAAGTCCGCTATTGCGAATGCAGAGAACAACAACGGTATGAAGGTAGAAGACCTTTACATCGCTGAGTGTTATGCAAACAAAGGACCAACAATGAAGAGAATTCAGCCGAGAGCACAGGGTAGAGCTTACAGAATCGAGAAGAGAACAAGCCACATCACTGTTGTGCTGGATGCAAGATAGGAGGTAAGCAATGGGACAGAAAGTTAATCCACATGGTTTAAGAGTCGGAATCATCAAGGATTGGGATTCAAAGTGGTATGCTGATACCAAGGACGGAGAATTCTCAGATAACCTTGTTGAGGACTATAAGATTCGTGAGTTTTTAAAGAAAGAGCTTTATTCAGCAAACATCTCTAAGATCGAGATCGAGAGAACAGCTGATAAGGTAAGAGTAAACTTATATACAGCTAAGCCTGGTGTAGTAATCGGTAAGGGCGGCGCTGGAATCAACGAGATCAAGGCTAAGCTTCAGAAGCTTACTTCTAAGAAGCTTTTCATCGACATCAAGGAGATTAAGAAGCCGGATCTTGATGCACAGTTAGTAGCAGAGAACATTGCACAGCAGCTTGAGAACCGTATCTCATTCAGACGTGCTATGAAGTCTTGCATGAGCAGAACAATGAAGATGGGCGCACTTGGTATCAAGGCTTGCTGTTCAGGACGTCTTGGTGGTGCAGATATGGCTAGAACAGAGTTCTACACAGAGGGTAAGATTCCTCTTCAGACTCTTCGTGCTAACATCGATTATGGTTTTGCTGAGGCAAACACAACTTATGGTAAAGTTGGTGTTAAGGTATGGGTTTACCACGGTGAAGTACTTCCTACTAAAGGAAACAAGGAAGGGAGCGATAAATAATGTTAATGCCTAAGAGAGTAAAGCGTCGTAAGCAGTTCAGAGGCACTATGGCTGGTAAGGCGCTTCGTGGAAATAAGATTACAAACGGTGAATATGGTATCGTAGCTCTTGAGCCTGCTTGGATCAAATCCAACCAGATCGAGGCTGCCCGTATCGCTATGACAAGATATGTAAAGCGTAATGGTAAAGTCTGGATCAAGATTTTCCCAGATAAGCCGGTAACAGCAAAGCCTGCTGAAACTCGTATGGGTTCTGGTAAGGGTGCTCTGGAGTACTGGGTAGCAGTTGTTAAGCCAGGCAGAGTTATGTTTGAGATCGCTGGTGTGCCAGAAGAGACAGCAAAGGAAGCCCTTCGTCTCGCTACACACAAGCTGCCTGTAAAGTGTAAGATCGTATCAAAAGCAGATTTAGACAAGGAGGTTAATGGCGGTGAAGCTTAAGGATTATAAGAACGAATTAAACGCAAAGTCTCTGGAAGAGTTGCAGAGCGAGTTAGTAGCTGCTAAGAAGGAATTATTCAACTTGAGATTCCAGAACGCCACTAACCAGCTTGAGAATACAAGCAGAATTAAGGCTGTTCGTAAGAACATTGCCAGAATTCAGACAGTGATCGCTCAGAAGGCGAACGCATAATTATCGTAAAAGGAGGAACATATTGTGGACAGAAATCTGAGAAAAACACGTGTAGGTTTAGTTACAAGTGATAAGATGGACAAGACAATCGTTGTGTCAATCGTTGATAATGTAAAGCATCCTCTTTACGGTAAGATTGTAAAGAGAACTTACAAGCTCAAGGCACATGATGAGAATAATGAGTGTAAAGTTGGCGATAGAGTAAGAGTAATGGAGACAAGACCTTTGTCAAAGGATAAGAGATGGAGACTTGTCGAGATTATCGAGAAGGCTAAGTAAGGAGGCGCAGACAAAATGGTACAGCAGGAAACAAGACTTAGAGTTGCTGATAACACAGGTGCTAAGGAAATCCTCTGCATTCGTGTATTAGGCGGTTCTACAAGAAGATATGCAAATATCGGTGATGTCATCGTTGCCTCAGTTAAAGACGCAACACCAGGCGGAGTTGTAAAAAAAGGTGATGTTGTGAAAGCCGTAGTTGTACGTTCGAAGAAGGGCGCTCGTCGTAAGGACGGTTCCTACATCAAGTTTGATGAGAACGCAGCAGTTATTATTAAGGATGACGGTAATCCAAGAGGAACACGTATTTTTGGACCTGTCGCTAGAGAATTGAGAGACAAGAAGTTCATGAAGATCGTGTCTCTTGCACCAGAAGTATTATAGGAGGTAGCGACGATGGCAACTATGAAGATTAAAAAAGACGATATGGTTCAGGTCATTGCCGGTAAGGATAAGGGCAAAGAAGGTAAGGTATTATCTGTTGATGCTAAGAACAACAAGGTTCTTGTTGAGGGCGTAAACATCGTTCACAAGCACAGCAAGCCAAGCATGCAGAACCAGCAGGGCGGAATCATTGATAAGGAAGCTCCTATCGACCTTTCAAACGTTATGTATCTCTACAAGGGTAAGCCAGTTCGCGTTGGCTTCCAGGGTGAGAAGAAGGATAAGGTCAGAGTAGCCAAGATCGATGGCAAGACAGAAGTTATCGATTAATATAGGGAAGGAGGCAGAAGATTTTGAGCAGACTTAAAGATTTATATAGCAACGAAATTAAAGATGCTATGGTTAAGAAGTTTGGATATAAGAATGTAATGCAGATTCCAAAGCTTGATAAGATCGTTATCAACATGGGCGTTGGAGAAGCAAAGGAAAACGCAAAGGTTTTAGATACTGCAATCAAGGATCTTGAGACAATCACAGGTCAGAAGGCAGTTGTAACACGTGCTAAGAAGTCCGTAGCGAACTTCAAGTTAAGAGAAGGTATGCCAATCGGATGTAAGGTAACACTTCGTGGCGAGAAGATGTATGAGTTTACAGACAGACTTGTAAACCTTGCACTTCCACGAGTACGTGACTTTAGAGGTGTAAATCCGGATGCTTTTGATGGTAGAGGTAACTACGCATTAGGTATCAAGGAGCAGCTTATTTTCCCTGAAATCGAGTACGATAAGGTTGATAAGGTAAGAGGTATGGATATCATCTTCGTTACCACGGCTGAGACAGATGAGGAAGCTCGTGAGTTATTGACTTTGTTCGGTATGCCATTTAAGAAGTAGGAGGAAATGAACTATGGCTAAAACATCTATGAAGGTTAAGCAGCAGCGTCCTCAGAAGTTTTCTACCAGAGAGTACACTCGTTGCAAGATTTGTGGTCGTCCACATTCAGTTTTGAGAAAATATGGAATTTGTAGAGTATGTTTCCGTGAGTTAGCATACAAGGGACAGATACCAGGCGTTAAGAAGTCAAGCTGGTAAGAGTGAAGAAGAATAAGGAGGAAACAAAGCTATGTCAATGAGCGATCCAATTGCAGATATGCTTACAAGAATCCGTAACGCAAATACTGCAAAACATGATACAGTAGATATACCTGCTTCTAAGATGAAGCTGGCGATTGCAGACATTCTCCTCAAGGAAGGTTATGTCAAGGCAGTTGACGTTGTTGAGGAAGGAAACTTCAAGACAATCAAGATTACACTTAAGTATGGTGCAAACAAGAACGAGAAGATCCTTACAGGTCTTAAGAGAATCTCTAAGCCTGGTCTTCGTGTATATGCATCAAAGGATGAGCTTCCAAAGGTACTCGGTGGCCTCGGTACAGCAATCATCTCTACAAATAAGGGTGTATTAACAGATAAGGAAGCTAGAAAAGAGAATGTTGGTGGAGAAGTACTGGCTTTCGTATGGTAAGTCGGGATTTTCCACAAGAGAATAATTAAGGAGGACAAGGCGAAATGTCACGAATCGGAAGAATGCCTATCGCTATTCCGGCAGGCGTAACTGTTGAGATAGCAGAAAATAATAAGGTGACTGTAAAGGGACCAAAGGGAACTCTTGAGAGAGTACTTCCAGCAGAGATGGAGATCAAGCAGGAAGGCGAAGAGATCCTCGTAAACAGACCAAACGACTTGAAGAAGATGCGTTCACTTCATGGTCTTACAAGAACTCTCATTCACAACATGGTAATCGGTGTAACTGAGGGTTATACAAAGGTTTTGGAAGTTAATGGTGTTGGTTACAGAGCAGCTAAGCAGGGTAACAAGCTGAACCTTGCACTTGGTTACTCACATCCAGTTGAGATGGTTGATCCAGATGGAATCACAACAACTGTTGATGGTAACAAGATCACTGTTAGCGGTATCGACAAGGAAAAGGTTGGCCAGTATGCTGCCGAAATCCGTGAGAAGAGAGCCCCAGAACCATATAAGGGCAAGGGTATCAAGTACGTTGATGAAGTTATCAGACGTAAAGTTGGTAAGACTGGTAAGAAATAATAAGGGAGTGAAAAGATATGATTAAAAAGGAATCAAGAAGTGCTATTCGTATTAAGAAGCATTTAAGAGTTCGTAACCGTTTTAGCGGCACTGCTGAAAGACCAAGACTTGCTGTATTCAGAAGTAATAATCATATGTACGCTCAGATTATTGACGATACAGTTGGTAACACTTTAGTGTCAGCTTCAACAGTTCAGAAGGACGTAAAGGATCAGTTAGAGAAGACAAATGATGTAGCAGCAGCTGCTTATCTTGGCAAGGTAATTGCACAGAAGGCACTTGACGCAGGCATCAAGGAAGTAGTCTTTGACAGAGGCGGTTTTATATATCAGGGTAAGATTCAGGCTTTAGCAGATGCTGCTAGAGAAGCTGGTCTTGAATTCTAATAGGGAGGAGAACAACACATGAAACGTGAAATTATCGATGCTTCTAATTTAGAATTGGAAGATAGCGTAGTAAACATTAAGCGTGTCACCAAGGTTGTAAAAGGTGGACGTAACATGAGATTTGCTGCTCTTGTAGTTGTCGGAGATAAGAACGGACACGTAGGTGCCGGCTTAGGTAAGGCAGCTGAGGTCCCTGAGGCAATCCGCAAGGCAAAAGAGGATGCAATCAAGAAACTTGTAAAAGTTGATATCAATGAGAATGGAAGTATTCCATATGATTATACAGGTAAGTTCGGCAGCGCAAGCGTTCTGCTGAAGTCTTCACCAGAAGGTACTGGTATCATCGCTGGTGGTCCTGCTCGTAAGGTATTGGAGCTTGCAGGATACAAGAACATCCGTACAAAGTCTCTCGGCTCTAACAACAAGCAGAATGTTGTTCTTGCTACAATCGAGGGTCTTAAGGCAATTAAGTCCCCAGAAGAGATTGCAAAACTCCGTGGTAAGTCTTTAGACGAGATTCTTAACTAAGGAGGTAATTTGAGATGGCAGATAAGGTAAAAGTAACATTAGTAAAGTCACCAATTGGTGCAATTCCTAAGCATAGAGCAACTGTGAAAGCACTTGGTCTTACAAAGATGCATAAGACTGTTGAACTTCCAAACAATGATGCTACAATGGGAATGGTACAGCAGGTTCGTCACTTAGTAAAAGTAGAAGAAGCTTAATTTTGTTAGAAGGAGGAACAGTCATGAATTTATCAAGTTTAAAGCCAGCTGAAGGCGCTGTATCAAGCGATAGCTTCAGAAGAGGCCGTGGACATGGTTCAGGAAATGGTAAGACTGCCGGTAAGGGCCACAAGGGTCAGAAGGCTCGTTCTGGAGCTCCAAGACCAGGCTTTGAAGGTGGACAGATGCCACTTTACAGAAGAATCCCTAAGAGAGGATTCACAAGCAGAAATCATAAGGAAATCGTTGCAATCAACCTTTCAGTTCTCGAGAGATTTGAAGATGGTGCAGAAGTATCTGTAGCTTCATTGATCGAGGCAGGTGTTGTAAAGAACCCTAGAGATGGTGTTAAGATTTTAGGAAATGGAGAGTTGACTAAAAAGCTTACTGTTAAGGCGAATGCATTCAGTAAGGCCGCTGCAGAGAAGATCGAAGCTCTTGGTGGAAAAGCAGAGGTGATTTAGTATGTTCAAAACCTTACGTGACGCTTTTAAGGTCAAAGAGATCCGTATGGGATTACTCTTTACATTCTTTGTCCTGATAGTCATCCGTTTTGGTTCGTTGATCCCGGTACCGGGACTGAATACAGTCGCAATCAAGGAATATTTGGAGAGCGCGCTCGGTGATGCAAACAGCTTCCTGAGCTCGTTCACCGGTGGTTCCTTCACGCAGATGTCTATTTTTGCATTGAATGTAACACCATATATTACTTCTTCCATTATCATCCAGCTTCTTACTATTGCGATTCCAGCATTGGAGGAGATGCAGAAGGATGGTGAGGACGGAAGAAAGAAGATTACAGCTATCACAAGATATGTAACAATCTTTTTAGCAGTAATCGAGAGTCTCGGACTTGTCATTGGTTTCGACCGTGGACATTATATGACAGTAACCGGACCACTTGGATATCTGCTTGTTATCATTACATTGACAACAGGTAGTGCCTTTGTTATGTGGCTTGGTGAGCGTGTGACGGAAAAAGGTGTTGGCAACGGTATTTCTATTATCCTGTTGATAAACATCGTATCCAGAATGCCAAGTGATTTTTCGGACTTATATACAAAGTTCATGAAGGGTCAGGATATTGTAGATCAGGTAATCGCAGGTGCGATTATTCTGGCGGTTATACTTGTAACAACAATTTTGGTTGTTTTGTTACAGGGCGGAGTCAGAAAGATTCCGGTACAGCATGCACAGAAGGTACAGGGAAGAAGAATGATGGGCGGACAGCAGAGTCACATTCCTCTGAAGGTCAACACATCAAGCGTTATCCCGGTTATCTTCGCTTCTTCCATTCTTTCCGTACCAATGGTTGTTGTGAATTTGTTTAATATCAACACCAGCGGTGTATGGGCAAAGATTTTAAGAGGTATGAATTCGAATTACTGGTTTAACCCTGCATATCCATGGGCAAGTGTAGGTCTGATTATATACATCCTGTTGGTTGTATTCTTCGCATATTTCTATACATCGGTAACATTTAACCCGATGGAAGTAGCGAACAACTTAAAGAAGAGCGGTGGATTTATTCCAGGTATCCGTCCTGGTAAGCCGACACAGGATTACTTAAATAAAATACTGAATTACATCGTATTTATCGGTGCGGTTGGTCTGTTGATCGTTGCGGTCATCCCAATCTTCTTCAACGGAATGTTTGGTGCGGACGTATCGTTCGGCGGAACCTCACTCATCATTATCGTAGGTGTAGTTCTTGAGACGATTGATCAGATCGAGTCTAAGATGATTGTACGAAATTATTCAGGATTCTTGAATGATTAATGTCAATAAAAGGAAGCAGGAGTGTATCCTATGGGTACATTCCTATTCCTAGTTATAGGGAAATAAATTTTGCGGAAACAAAAAGCATAGAAAAGAAAAGTATGGAGGGACAATAATTTGAAGATTATTATGTTAGGCGCACCTGGTGCAGGTAAGGGAACGCAGGCAAAGATGTTAGCTGAGAAGTACGGAATTCCACACATTTCGACTGGAGATATCTTCCGTGCCAATATCAAGAACGGTACAGAGCTTGGCGCAAAGGCAAAGGAATACATGGACAAGGGATTACTTGTTCCAGATGAGCTGGTTGTAGACCTGATCATGGATCGTTTCAAGGCAGATGACTGCAAGAACGGTTACATCCTTGACGGATTCCCAAGAACCATTCCGCAGGCAGAGGCACTTGACGCTGCTCTTGCTGCAAATGGCGAGAAGATCGACTATGCAGTCAACGTGGAAGTCCCAGATGAAAACATTGTAAATAGAATGTCCGGCAGACGCGCATGTGTAGGATGTGGTGCAACCTATCATATCGTATACAACCCAACTAAGGTTGAGGGTAAGTGCGATACTTGTGGTGCAGACCTGATCCTTCGTGACGACGACAAGCCGGAGACAGTCCTGAACCGTTTGAAGGTTTACCATGAGCAGACACAGCCACTGATCGACTTCTATACAAAGAAGGGCGTCATCGCAGAGGTAGACGGAACAAAGGATATGAAGGACGTATTTGATGCGATTGTAGCTATTTTAGGTTAATATCTGTATCGGAGTTCAAAATGGCGATCATAATCAAAACAGAACATGAGATAGAGCTTATGCGTAAGGCGGGAGAGATTCTCGCCAAAACGCATGAGGAATTGAAGAAAATTATAAAACCGGGCATATCCACATATGAGATAGACAAGTGCGGTGAGGATTTTATCCGAAGCTGCGGATGCGAACCATCGTTCCTGAATTATCAGGGCTATCCGGCGTCCATCTGTGTCTCAGTCAATGATGAGGTTGTACACGGCATACCGTCTAAAGAACGGATTTTGCAGGAAGGCGATATCGTAAGCCTCGATGCCGGAGTTATATACAAAGGATATCACTCGGATGCTGCAAGAACGTATGGTGTCGGAACGATCGATTCCGAATCGGTGCAATTGATCGAGGTAACGAAGCAAAGCTTTTTTGAAGGGCTTGCACAGTGCCGGGCGGGCAATCATATAAATGATATATCCAAAGCGGTTTTTGGGTATGTTACGAAAAGAGGGTATTCTGCTGTCCGTGATCTGGTTGGACACGGTGTCGGCGCACATCTCCATGAGGAACCAAATGTGCCGAATTACCCGAAGCTGTTCAAAGGCCCGAAGTTAAAACCGGGGATGGTCATAGCGATTGAACCGATGATCAACATTGGAAGCTATCAGGTTGGCTGGCTGAATGATGACTGGACAGTCGTTACCATGGATGGCTCACGTTCCGCACATTATGAAAATACAGTACTGATAACTGAGGGAGATCCAGAGATCTTATCACGTGCAGAGGGATTGGAATTATAATATAGATCAATAAATTAAGGAGGATATGATATGCCAAAGGCAGACGAAATCGAAATGGAAGGAACCGTATTGGAGAAGCTTCCAAACGCAATGTTTCAGGTAGAATTAGAGAATGGGTTGAAGGTACTTGCCCATATCAGTGGAAAGCTCAGAATGAATTACATTAAAATCCTTCCGGGCGACAAAGTAACCGTGGTTTTATCTCCATATGATCTTACAAAAGGAAGAATCACCTGGAGAGCAAAATAAATTTACATTTTCACTTGCATTTCGCTATGGAAAATGGTATCATAGGTTTTCGTAGCGGACTTTTTGGAAAGGAGAGTATTTTAATGAAGGTTAGAGCATCAGTTAAACCAATTTGCGATAAGTGCAAAGTCATTAAAAGAAAAGGCAGTATTCGTATAATCTGCGAAAATCCAAAGCACAAACAGCGTCAGGGTTAATTCATGTTCGCGTATGTCATAAATGCCATTTATGATAGAACATGGGTCATTGTTAGACATTAGGTCTTACAATCTGACAGGACAGTTGGAACAAGGTATGTAGGATGATAGCCCATCTATAACTATGCCTTGTATTTGTGCGTGTAATGGTATTCCACATTACATACCAACTTCGATTGACGCCACGCCGGTATTCGGGTGGACGACAACGGACATCAGCTCTTGGCTGGAGTTGATAAAAGCGGCTGGACACATAGCATGTGTCAAAAATTGTTTCATTAAGTTATTTTACGGAGGTATAACAAGAATGGCTCGTATTTCAGGTGTTGATTTACCAAGAGAAAAGCGAATCGAAATCGGACTTACCTATATCTATGGTATAGGAAGAACATCAGCTACAAGAATTCTGAAAGAAGCAAACGTAAATCCGGACACTAGAGTTCGTGATCTGACTGACGATGAGGTTAAGAGACTCAGCGAAGTTATCAACGAAACTCAGGTCGTAGAAGGTGATCTGCGTAGAGAAGTAGCTCTTAACATTAAGCGTTTACAGGAAATCGGTTGCTACCGTGGTATCCGTCACAGAAGAGGATTACCTGTTCGTGGACAGAAGACAAAGACAAATGCAAGAACTCGTAAGGGTCCTAAGAAAACAGTAGCAAATAAGAAGAAGTAATGGAGGTTCAGGTTAATGGCTAAGAAAGTTACTACTAAGAAAGTGGCTAAGAAGCGTGTTAGAAAGAATGTTGATCGTGGACAGGCTCATATTCAGTCATCTTTTAACAATACAATCGTTACATTGACAGATGCCGAAGGTAATGCATTATCTTGGGCAAGTGCAGGTGGACTTGGATTCAGAGGTTCCAGAAAGTCTACACCATATGCTGCACAGATGGCAGCAGAGACAGCTACAAAGGCAGCTCTTCCTTATGGATTGAAGTCAGTAGATGTTATGGTTAAGGGACCAGGTTCAGGTAGAGAGGCAGCTATCCGTGCACTCGCAGCCTGCGGTTTGGAAGTATTAAGTATCAGAGACGTAACTCCAGTTCCACATAACGGATGTCGTCCACCAAAGAGAAGAAGAGTCTAATAATAAGGAGGTACATGATAATGGCAGTAGATAGAACACCTATTCTCAAGAGATGTAGATCCTTAGATATGGATCCAGTCGTTCTCGGTGTAAATAAGAAGTCAAGAAGAAAATTGACTAGAGCAAACAGAAAAGTAAGTGAGTACGGATTACAGCTTCGTGAGAAGCAGAAGGCTAAGTTTATTTATGGTATGCTTGAGAAGCCTTTCCGTAACTTGTATGTAAAGGCAGAGCGTATGCCAGGTCTTACAGGACCAAACCTTATGATCCTTCTTGAGTCCAGACTGGATAACGTAGTTTTCCGTATGGGATTTGCAAGAACAAGACGTGAGGCCAGACAGATCGTTGATCACAAGCATGTATTGGTTAATGGCAAGTGCGTAAATATTCCTTCATACAGAATCAGTGCTGGTGATAAGATTGAAATCAAAGAGAAGAGCAAGTCTCTTCAGGGATTTAAGAATATCGTAGAGGCAAACGCAGGCGTTGTTACTCCAGCTTGGATGGAGTCAGACGTTGAGACATTGACAGGAACTGTTAAGGAGCTTCCACTCAGAGAGCAGATTGACGTACCTGTAAACGATACACTTATCGTCGAGTTGTACTCTAAGTAATTCGCGTAAGTAAAGGGTTTGTAGCTAAGTAACACCAGTTATCCAGAAGGAGGGTCAGTAGTGTTTGAATTTGAAAAACCTAGAATTGAAATCGCAGAGATTTCAGACGATAACAAATATGGTAAGTTTGTAGTAGAGCCATTGGAAAGAGGCTATGGTATTACACTTGGTAATTCTCTTCGTAGAATTATGTTATCATCTCTTCCGGGAACTGCAGTTAGTCAGGTTAAGATTAAGGGCGTTCTGCATGAGTTCTCATCTCTTCCAGGTGTAAAGGAAGATGTGACAGAGATCGTGATGAATATCAAGGATCTCTGCATCAAGAACAATTCTACAACAAATGAGCCTAAGGTTGCATATATTGATGCTTCAGGTGATAAGGTTGTGACGGCTGGTGATATTCAGGTAGATGCAGATCTTGAGATTTTGAATCCGGATTTGGTAATCGCAAATTTGAGCGGTCCGGAAGCAAAGTTGGAGATGGAGCTTCTGATCACAAACGGCAGAGGTTACGTTGGATCTGACAAGAACAAAGGTCTTGATTCATCTATTGATGCAATCGCTGTTGATTCTATCTATACACCTGTGGAGCGTGTAAATCTGACAGTTCAGAACACACGTGTCGGACAGGTTACAGATTATGACAAGCTTACACTTGATGTATTTACAAATGGTACATTGGCACCAGATGAGGCAGTCAGCCTTGCAGCAAAGGTGCTCAGTGAGCATTTGAATCTCTTCATCGATCTTTCAGAGAATGCTAAGTCTGTTGACGTTATGGTAGAGAAGGAAGACGATCAGAAGGAAAAGGTACTTGAGATGAGTATCGACGAACTGGAACTTTCCGTTCGTTCTTATAACTGCTTGAAGAGAGCAGGTATTAATACAGTTGAAGAATTGACAAATAAGACTCCGGACGATATGATGAAGGTTCGTAACCTTGGTCGTAAGTCTCTCGATGAAGTTTATGCTAAATTAAAAGAACTTGGTTTGTCGCTTCGTACTGGTGATGAATAATATCCACTTAAGCCGAAGGATTAGTAAGCAAAGTGAAGACCCGAAAGGGTAAGGAGGAAAATTAAAATGGCAATGTATAGAAAACTTGGTAAAAAGTCTGATCAGAGAATCGCATTACTTCGTAATCAGGTAACACAGCTTCTCTATCATGGAAAGATTGAGACAACAGAGGCTAGAGCGAAGGAAGTTCGTAAGATCGCTGAGCACCTTATCACACTTGCTGTTAAGGAGAAGGATAACTTCGACGAGATCAAGGTAACAGCTAAGGTTGCTAAGAAGGATAAAGATGGCAAGCGTATCAAGGAAGTTGTAGATGGTAAGAAGGTTACACAGTACGACGAAGTTGAGAAGACAGTTAAGAAGGATCAGCCTTCCAGACTGCACGCTAGACGTCAGATGCTTAAGGTTCTCTACCCGGTAGTTGAAGTTCCTACAGATGCTGCAGGAAAGAAAGCTGCTACAAAGAAGGTAGACCTTACAGCTAAGCTCTTCGACGAGTATGCTGCAAAGTATGCTAGCCGCAAGGGTGGTTACACACGTATCGTTAAGATTGGCGAGCGTCGTGGTGACGGTGCTATGAAGGTTATTCTTGAGTTAGTTTAATCTATATAAAACCAGACGGGTTGTCGAAAGGCAGCCCGTTTATTTTTTCATGGAGAATAATTATGACGAGAAAAATCGGAATTGTGTGCTGTTCAGATGGATTCAATCGGGCATACGAAGGTGAGATTGAGGAATTGCATCGGATACTGGCAGACATGGGGATTGAGAGTGTGATCAGCCCATTTCTGTATGCGCGTGATGGTGTGGCGAGTGGAACGGCAGAAGAACGTGCGAAGGCAGTAATGGATTTTTACTTGGATGATACGATTGACGCAATCTGCGACATATCCGGTGGAGATATCGCGAATGGAATCCTGCCGTATCTGGATTATAGCGTGATTGCAAAGATGGATAAGCAGTTCTGGGGATACAGTGATCTGACGACTATATTAAATGCAATCTACGCGAAGACCGGGCAGACAGGGGTGTTGTATCAGATAAGAAATGTGCTCTATAAGGAGCGCAAGCAGCAGATGACGGATGTGCGAGATGTCCTGTGTGAGGGTGGTGATGCGTTGTACCGGATCGATTATCATTATGTACAGGGGACGGAGATGCATGGAATCATTGTCGGAGGAAATATCCGTTGTTTCTTAAAGCTGTCTGGGACGGCGTATATGCCAGATCTGAATGGGAAGATTCTACTTCTGGAGAGTCGGTCCGGAACAGTAGCACGAATGGAAACCTATCTGAGCCAGTTGCAGCAGATTGGTGCATTTGAGCAGATCGTGGGTATCCTGCTTGGAACATTTACGGAGATGGAAGCAAAGCAGTGCATGCCGGATATTGTGCAACTTGTGAAGAAGTATGTGAGAAAAACAATGCCGATTGCGGTCACGAAGCAGATCGGACATGGGACAGATGCCAAAGGGATTGTAATAGGCGGAGAATTGTAATTTTTCGTCAAGCATTTTATGGAAATACGTTTGCCTTGCCGTGCATATGATGATATGATGACTTTAGTTATGAAAAGTTTGATATATGCGGGGTAAGGGTATGAAAAAATGGAGAAATAATTCAGACAATGCAGGTTTCACACTGGTTGAATTGATTATTGCAATTGCAATCATGGCGGTGCTCGCGGGTGCAATCGGTCTGACGGTTATTCGTTACATTAGGAAAGCCAGAGCATCAAATGCGATGGAGGAACTTCGGACGATTGTCTCGGCGGTTGAGACAGGCATGCTTTCCAGTTATGCGGAAGATCATGAGATGAATCTAGATAAGACATATACGGATGACGAAGGGAATGCACAGCGATGTGGTGTACTCACGAATTATATGATCAGCCGGGCACAGAATAAAAGTGCAAATGGCATTACCGATGCAAATGCGTTGGAGTATTATTTTGCACAAAAGGTGTTGGAAGAATTGAATGCGGAGAATGGAAGCGACTATCGTTTCCTGAATTTTACGGGCGACGAGGATGAGCCGCTTGGAATGAATTGTGATTCGTTCTACGGACAATTTGGTTGTCCGGGCGTGATTGTTGTGTATGGTGGGGAAGGAAAGGTGCTGTTTGCGCAGTATTATAACTCTGGTTGCCTGATTCAGTATGAGGCGGGCGAAGGCTATACCTATCTGGATGATACGACGGAATTCGTCGGAAGTACGACGATTCATTAGTGTGATTTGCTCGAATCCGCCGATACAGACGATGCAATAATTGATGAGAATATATGAATATAAAAGAAAAAGGATTGACTGTATAGATACAGCTAATCCTTTTTTATCTGTTATGTGAGATTGCATTGACTGTCAATCAGACCGGCATATGGAATACCTGACGTGGGTCTAAGGCTCCATAGATTTCGCGTCAACCATCTGGACAGCTCCGGCGAAGTTCCCCTGGAAATAGTTCGCGATTTCATCGGAATATCCATATACAATTCCCTTTCTGTAAGGGAATAACAGGTTCTGCAGTTGGGCGACTGCTTCATCAAGCGGCGCTTTCTTGGAGAAACCACCGGTTGTGATCTGGCCAAGTGAATAAGTTCCACCATCTCGTGCGAGCAGATATAAGGTATGAAATTTGCTTGTCGGAATAAAATTCATCGTCTGTTTAACTACATTTCCATAGATCCACATGATATCGCGAATCGGAATTACGCGCACCGTCTTCGCCTCATAGACGAGAATTGCTGTCGGTGTTGCAACGAAAGAGAACGCTTCCACGCCATATGGAATCTGCTGGTCAAGCATTGCAATCTCCTGTGGTGAAAGCAAATTCCATGATGCTTCAGCGGCTGCGTATTTTTTCTTGTTAAATGCAGTCTGCTTGATACCGCCCCAAGCGGTAATTCGTGCGTTAATGTTTGTAAAATTAGAAAAATCCATATGTACCCTCCCAATGTGTGTAAAATAAATGTCAGATATAACTGACAAATAGTCTGAAAATGCTATATTCCATACATTTCGTACAATAATAGCAGATTCATACAAATTATAACATAGAAAAGCTGAAAAATCATTTTTATTTAACGAAAAAATATTGTATGGATGTTTCCGTGTTAATATGTGAAAATTTCTTTATTCTTTTGAGAAAAAATTGCGACATACATAGAAAAAATGGTATAGTAATGGATATGTTATAAGATAGTTATTGCGAATATGAAAAACAATCAGGAATATAGGATATCATGATAAAAATCAGAGATCTCACATTTGAATATTTTGACCGGGATGACGAAGGAAATCTGACGGAGATGGTAAACGCCATCCGCGGAATCAATTTTGATGCAGGAGAAGGTGAATTTATCGTTGTGGCAGGGGTGAATGGAAGCGGAAAAAGCACATTTGCAAAGATCTTAAACCGCCTGTTGCTTCCGATTGAAGGTACGGTTCTCATCGGCGGACTCGATGCAATGCAGGAGGAAAATATCATTCCGATCCGGAAGATGGTTGGCATGGTGTTCCAAAATCCTGACGATCAGCTGATTGGTAGTGTAGTGGAAGAGGATGTCGCTTTTGGTGCGGAGAATATTAGCGTGCCGCACAAGGAACTGGTGAAGCGGGTGGAGGATGCACTTGCACAGGTAGGGCTTGCGGCATCCATGCGCATCGAAGAGCTATCCGGAGGTGGAAAACAGAAGGTTGCGATTGCAGGCGTGCTTGCAATGAAGCCGCGGTATATCGTGCTTGATGAGGCAACCAGTATGCTCGATCCAAAATCCAGGCGGGATGTGCTGCAGCTGATGAAAGAGCTGCAGAAGCAGGGAATCACGATTATTCTCATTACACATCTGATGGAGGAACTTCTGCTGGCAGATTGGATTTACGTGATGCATCAGGGAAGGCTTGCTATGAAGGGCAGCCGGGAAGCGCTTTTCTCGCAACCGGAGAGGCTGCGTGAGTTTGGATTGGAACTGCCGATGACCGTGCTGCTTGCACATGCTCTTGCGGAGCGTGGGTGCGTGCGGACGAAGGATTTATTTTCCGTGGAAGCGATTGCGGAACGCATATACAAGGAACATCCGTATGCATTTCTGAAGGAAAAGACAATGGAGCCTGCATCCGTGGATAAGAAAGCGAAAGTGTTGTCGCAGGCGATTGTATTTCAACATGTGAACCTATCATATGGAAAGAAATCGATTTTGAATGATGTATGTTGTTCTATTGAGAAGGGCAGCTATACGGCAATCATTGGACCTTCGGGGGCTGGAAAATCGACGCTTTTGCAGATGATTCCGGCGCTCATTTCACCGACGGATGGAAGCATTTATGTGGATGGAATGGAAGTGACGGATACTTCTGCGGATATTGCAGCATTGCGTAAGAAAATCGGGTTCATCTTCCAATATCCAGAGCAGCAGTTGTTTGCGAAAAATGTTTATGAGGATGTAGTATTTGGACCGCGGAATGTCGGCATCAGCGAGGTTGAAGCGGAGAAACGTGCGTATGAGGCGATTCAGTTTGTCGGGTTGCCGCAGGATGTCTATGATCTGCCGATGGATAAGCTGTCGGGTGGGCAGAAGCGGCGTGTTGCATTGGCGGGCGTGATTGCAATGCAACCGGATTACCTGATCTTAGATGAACCGTTGGCAGGGCTTGATCCGGTTGGAAAGAAAAAGATGCTGCAGATCCTGCGTGCGTTACACCGGGATGCGGGAATTACAGTGGTTGTAGTCAGTCACGATGCAGACGCAGTTGTGGAGGACGCGGAGCAGGTATTGTATCTGAGGGATGGGAAAATCTTGGAGCAGGGAGCACCGTCGGATGTATTTTACCGGTTGTGGCTGCGCGAGATGGAGCATATGACGAGGGATAAGCATTCGAAAATGAATGGCGAACAGATGAGAGACAGAAGCACTGGACGTTTATCCGAAGATACGCTGGCAGAAGCAATCTGCGAGCTTCCGGGCTGCATGCAGTTGTTGATCCGCCTGCGCATCATGGGACTTCCGGTATCATGTAAGCATACGCAGCTTGCGGAGACGGTGCAGGCAATCGTGGATGCGGTTGGAAGATGATTTCGTATATAGATATTGTAGTATAAGAATGTCTAAAAGAGGTAGGAACATGATGAAGGATATCACATGGGGACAGTACCATAGCGTGGATTCGATGATCCACCGGATAGATCCCCGTGTCAAAATTCGATTTACAATTATATATATTATCCTGCTGTTGCTGGATCGGAATCTGCCGTTGTTTCTGTTTCTTACGACAGTATTTGCCGGTGTGTGGGCGTGCAGCCGGGTGCCGATGCGCAAGATGATACGCGGAACGAAGGGCGTGTTCATTTTCATCTTAATTTGCAGTATATTAAATGCATTTACCATGCATGGAACGACGTTGGTAAAGCTTGGCGTGCTCACGATCACGAAGGAGGGACTGATCAAAGCCGGATTCGTGTTCTGGCGGATGTTGCTGTTGATTCTGATGTCAAGCCTGTTGATGTATACGACGACACCGACGAGACTGACGGACGGTATGGAGAAGTGCATGCATTTAAGCGGCGGTGTGGCAATGGGAATCACGATCGCGCTACGATTTGTACCGATATTATTTGGAGAGTTAGACCGGATCATGAAGGCGCAGATGGCGCGTGGCGCGGACTTCAAGAAGGGAAATCCGGTCGTGCGTTTAAAGAAGCTTCGGACAGTGATCTTGCCGCTTTTCCAGAATGCAATCTCGCGTGCCGGACATCTGGGCGATGCGATGGACAGCCGCTGCTATACGGGCGGCAAAGGACGGACGAAGCTGCATCCACTCGTGTATGAGAGACGCGATGTGGTCGCGTATGTGTGCATGCTGGCGATGGTTATTGCGTCGGTGGTGTTGATTGTGAAGTTCTAAAACGTAGGATAGATAAGTAGATGATAGTTACTGAATGATATATAGTGGTGAGATAGAATAGTGTATTTCACAATATAAGAGAAAGGAGATTCGCTCCATGAAACGAATCAAATTAACCGTTGCGTATGACGGGACAAATTATTGTGGCTGGCAGATTCAGGACAATGGAATTACAATCGAGGAAGTCCTGAACCGGGAACTGTCGAAGCTGTTGCAGGAGGATATCAAGATCATTGGCGCAAGCCGGACAGATTCCGGGGTGCATGCGCTTGGAAATGTGGCAGTCTTTGATACGCAGACACGGATTCCGCCGGAGAAGATCAGCTTCGCGTTGAACCAGCGGCTGCCGGACGATATCCGGATTCAGGAATCGTGCCAGGTGGCGGATGATTTTCATCCGCGGTTTTGCGATACGATCAAGACGTATGAGTATCGCATCTGGAACGACAAGTTTCCGAACCCGCTCGTACGGCTTTACTCGAAATTTTGTTATTTCAATGTTGATGTAGCGAAGATGGAGCAGGCAGCAGCGTATCTCGTCGGAGAACATGATTTCAAATCATTTTGCACGCCGCGGACACAGGTGGAGTCAACGGTGCGCACGGTCACAGAGATTTCCTTCCGCACAGAGGGCAAGATGATCATTATGACGATCCGCGGAACCGGTTTCCTATATAATATGGTGCGGATCATTATGGGTACATTGCTTAAATGCGGGATGAACATGTATCCGCCGGAGCATGTGAAGGAGATTCTCGATGCGAAGGACCGCGCGGCAGCAGGTCCGAAAGCGGAAGCGTGTGGACTGCAGTTGGTTGGAATTGAATATTTGTAGAAAATTTACGCATTTCTTGAAAAAAACGTTGACACACGCGGACACGTATAATATAATACCTAAATGTGACAAAAGACAGGTGAAGTGCGTCCCAATAGCCCCGGGATTCATGGAATACTCTTTTGAAGCAATGTACAGTACGCATTCGGCACTGTGCGGACAGGCTGTTTCGGACATTTCGGCTTGAAAGCATGGGTATGATGCAGGACAATTCGAATAATTTTAAGGAGGAACACCACAATGAAGAGCTTTATGGCAAGCCCATCAAACATTGAAAGAAAGTGGTATGTAGTAGATGCTACAGGACATACATTAGGTCGTTTATCATCAGAGATCGCAAGCATTTTAAGAGGAAAGAACAAGCCGACATTTACACCACACATCGATACAGGTGACTATATCGTAGTTGTAAATGCTGATAAGATCAAAGTAACAGGTAAGAAGATGGATCAGAAGGTTTACTATCACCATTCTGATTACGTTGGCGGTATGAAAGAGCAGACTCTCAAAGAGAAGATGGCTAAGAAGCCAGAGGATGTTATCTACCTTGCAGTTAAGGGCATGCTTCCAAAGGGACCTCTCGGAAGACAGATGATCAAGAAGCTTTATGTTTACGCTGGACCAGAGCACAAGCAGCAGGCTCAGAAGCCAGAAGTATTAGAGATTAAGTATTAATAAGGGAGGAAACGTTCGTGGCTAAGAATAGTAATAGATTTTACGGAACAGGTAGAAGAAAAAGCAGTATCGCAAGAGTTTACCTTGTACCAGGAACTGGTAAGGTAACTATTAATAAGAAAGACATGGATGAGTATTTCGGTCTTGATACATTGAAGCTCATCGTTAAGCAGCCATTTGCAGCAACAGGTACAGAAGGAAAGTTCGATGTACTTGTAAATGTTAAGGGTGGCGGATTTACAGGTCAGGCTGGTGCTATCAGACATGGTATCTCCAGAGCACTCCTCGAGGCAGACGCTGAGTACAGACCAGCACTCAAGAAGGCAGGATACCTTACAAGAGATCCTCGTATGAAGGAAAGAAAGAAGTACGGCTTGAAAGCAGCTCGTCGTGCACCACAGTTTTCAAAGAGATAATTTGCGAGCAATCGCATGCAAAAAGCTCCAGAGAATTTATTCTCTTGGAGCTTTTTTGTTGCGATTATTGGCGGATTGATGATGACCGAGCCGTAGCGAAGCGTAGAGGAGGTTCATGTGCTAGATTCGCAGATAATTCGTATAAGTTGACTTGCAATCCCCGCAAGTAGCTACCACAAAAACCTCAAATATTTGATAGAACCCGTCGAAAAAAACGAGTATAATAAAAAGAAAATACATAGAAAAGGGGGAGAGAAGATTATATATCTTCTGATAATGTATGGCAGCTAGTAAAAATTCAAAAGGGAAACGATTAAATATCTTATGGGTGATTATCCTGATCGGCAGCGTTCCGCTGCTCACGGCAATTCTGATTCTGACAATTTATTCTACAAGAAAAATGGAACAGGAACTTGAAGACAGTACATATGCAAGACTAAAGGCATGTGCGGTTTCGGTAGAGAAATACTTTGAGTGGGATGTCCGCGAAGACATCTTATGCAGGGACGATGTCAGCTACGAGTTTATCGATTCATTGAAAAAGGACAATATCGAGCTTACATTTTTTGAAGGAGATGAACGATACATCACTTCGGTTGTTGATGAGAATGGAAACCGTCCGGAGGGAACAAAGGCAGATGCTGCAATCTGGAAAACTGTCCAGGCGGGCAAGGATTACCACGCAGATGGTGTACAGATTGCAGGTGCAGATTACTATGTATACTACACACCGGTGTATTCCGATGCCGGTGATGTGATCGGTATGGGATTTGCCGGCGAGAAAACAGCGACTGTCAACGCAGCAAAGAAGGGACTTGTGCGTACATTGTTACTGATCTCTGCGGCGATAGGCATTCTATACCTGGGTGCCCTGATTCTCCTTGCGTTGAAGATCCGGAAGTCACTGGCGAAGACAACAGCACATATTGAACGGATTGCGAACGGAAGTATTTCAGAAGACGTGGAAGGCTCTTCGGCAATTGCGGAGATTGACACGTTGATTGATTCCTCAAAGATACTTAAGGAAAAACTGAATAATATTGTAACAAGTGTAAATGATCATGTTGTGAATCTGCAGCAGGATACATCTTCCCTGAATGAGCGCGCTGATTTCAGTAATGAGGGTGCCGGACAGATCAGTCAGGCGATGGAGGAATTGTCTGTGACCGCGGTGACACTGGCAGATAATGTGCAGGATGTCAATGCGAAGTCCATCGAGATGGGAAATGCAATCACGGATATCGATAATGATGTGCAGGTATTAAGTGCAAATTCTGAGCAGATGGGCAAGGCGAACAGCACAGCAACCAAGTCCATGGAGACTGTACTGGACAGCTCAAACCAGTCGGCAGAGATTATTGAGCGGATCACAAATCAGATTGAAGAGACAAACCAGGCGATTCTGTCAATCAATGAGGCAGTCAACCTGATTATGGATATTACCGGACAGACAAGTCTGCTTGCGTTAAATGCATCAATCGAAGCAGCACGTGCCGGACAGTCGGGAAGCGGATTTGCGGTTGTGGCAAGTGAGATCAAGAAGCTGGCAGAGCAGAGTGCCGAGGGTGTGGATACGATCAAACAGGTGGCTGATAATATCTTTGCGAAATCAAATGAGTGTGTGAGTATGGTACATGATGTACAGACATTGCTCAGAAAAGAGCAGGATGATATCTCTGCAACATGCAGCAGCTTTGCAACACTCAGCAAGACGATTAGTGACAATATTGTGGCAGTAACGCGGATCAGCGAGAAGTCAAAGCAGCTTGATGGTATCAAGCAGTCCATCATAGCCAATATTACTGACCTCAGTGCGATTTCCGAAGAAAATGCGGCAAGTAACGAGGAAGTATCTGCGAATGTGACAAGTATTGCCGAAGCAATCGACCAGATGAACACGGCAACTGGACATGTCAGCAAGGTGTCGGATGAACTGGCAGAAATGATGAAGTATTTTGAATAAATAAATATATTTGGAGAACCTGAATCTTCAGGTTCTCTTTTTTATGTTCAGGATTAAAATACTACTTGACATATAATACTATGCGACGTATAGTATATTGTATAAGGAGGTATACATATGGATATTCAATTAAAACGAGGCATGTTGGATGTATGCGTGCTGGCGGCAATCAAAGATGAAGATTCCTATGGATATCAGATCATCAAAGATATGAAACCGTATGTGACGATTTCTGAGTCGACGCTGTATCCGATTTTACGACGCTTAGAAGCAAATGCGTATCTGACGGTACAATCGGTGGAGCATAACGGACGACTTCGGAAATATTATCATATTACAGACGCAGGACGGGCGCGAATCGATGAGTTTCAGGAGGAATGGAAGGAACTGGAATCCATCTATCGGTTTATCGTTCGGGAAGAACCTATGAAGGAGGCACAAGACCATGAATAAACAGGAATATTTGTCGGCAATCCGGGTGCGGATTCCGAAGATGCCGACGGAAGATATGGAGCGGTTCATCGCTTATTACAGTGAGATGATCGATGACCGGATGGAAGATGGCATGACGGAGGAAGAGGCGGTTGCCACGATGGATACACCGGATGAAGCCGTGGATCAGATTCTGGAAGATACGCCACTTAGCAAAATCGTTAAGCAGAAGATCAGGCCGACGCATCGCCTGCGTGCATGGGAGATTGTTCTGATTGTACTTGGTTCTCCGGTCTGGGTGCCGCTTCTGCTTACAGCCGGAATTCTGGTATTAAGTATGTTAGTTGTTGTATTTTCACTATTGATTACATTTTATGCAGTAGTCATATCAGCAGCAGTCGCGGGAATTGCGGGAGTTTTAGCTGTGGTTCCATTCCTGATGATCAGCAATGTTCCGGCAGCGATATTTATGCTTGGGTGCGGATTCGCAGGTGTCGGACTTACGATTCTGTTCTTTGTCGCAGTGAAGCCGGTAACGGTTGGATTCTGGAATCTGTGTAAGGCAGCTGTGAGCGGCATCAAAAGAAAGTTCGTAAAGGAGGGCTAAGATATGAGCAAAACTAAAAAAGCGGTCATCATTGGTTCCGTGCTAGTCGGTATCGGTGTGATTATAGGATTTATCGGAATTGCGATAGGTGGATTTAGGTTCCCGAACGGAGAAGTCGATCTTACTACGATGAAAGCACTTCATACCGAGAAGAAAACTGTGCAGATTGCGGATGCATTTGATAAAATAGAGATAGCCGGGGCAAGCAGCATGGATATCGAGATCTGCAAATCAAAGACCGGTAAGAATTATGTGGAGTATTATGATACGGATGATTGGACGAGCCATGTGGATGTGAAGGACCATGTGCTGAAATTCACAACGGACGACAAGGGAAAACATAAGGCGATTGTGTCACTGGGATTCGGAAAAGATACGGCGGCGCGGTTGTATCTGGCAGATGCGGAATATAAAGAAATCGCTGTAACAACCTTGAGCGGATATGTTACAATTCAGGATGTGAATGCAGGAACTGTAAATGTGTCTGCATCCAGTGGAGATCTATATATGAAGAATATAAATGCCCCGGATTCCATTATGGCAACATCTTCTTCCGGAGATATGGATCTGGAAAATGCAACAGCAAAGCAGATAGAACTTGGAGCTAATAGTGGAGATATTGAGATGCAGGATATAACCGCAGAAAGCTTGCGTATGTCGACGACCAGCGGAGACATAGATCTGGAGAGCTGTGATGCCGAGAAATTCGATATCACAACATCGAGCGGTGATGTCGATATGGAGATTACAGCGGGACGCACATATCGGTTTGAGACGAAAACCAATAGCGGAGATGTGGATGTTCCGGATGGAGATGCGGATTCCGGTTACCTGTGCAAGATCGTAACATCGAGTGGCGATGTGGATGTGAAGCAGAAGTAGAGGTATATATGTTAGATATCATTATAGTAGAGGATAATCACGAAATCGGCGAGCTGCTTTCGGATTTTCTGCGGAAAGAAAATTATATTGTGAGCGTTGCGAAGGATGGCGAGGCTGCATTGGAGCTTTTTGAACGATACGGAGCGAAGCTTATAATCTTAGATCTGATGCTGCCGGGGATGGATGGCTTTGCAGTCTGCTCCAAGATTCGAGAGACATCCAATGCACATATTCTGATTGTGAGTGCCAAGACAGAAAAGAACGACAAATTAAAAGGCTTGAATCTGGGTGCTGACGATTACATTGAAAAGCCTTACGATATGGATATCCTGCTTGCGAAGATTCATGGTATCTTCAAACGCAAATACGCACAGGAGGAATTGATCTCCGGAACGATCCGGCTGAATACGGCGACACAGACGATTTATGTCGCAGATCAAAAGGTTGATTCCACAGCGAAGGAATTTGAACTATTAAAATTACTGATGGAAAATAAAGGCGTGACACTGAAAAAGGAATATTTGTTCCGCACGATCTGGGGCAGCGACAGTGAATCGGAGATGCAGACACTGACGGTACATATTAAGTGGCTCAGACAGAAAATAGAGAAAGATCCAAAACATCCGGATCATATTATCACGGAATGGGGAACGGGGTATCGGTTTGAATAAATATCGTAGATTTGTAATAATTTTCTTATTGTTGGAAATCTGCCTGATAGGAATTTGCAATCTTTTTGTGGTACAAGCTCTGAAATCCAAGGATGAATATTCGTACCGGGTGGATGTGGCACGATGTGTACAGGAGCTGGAAACAGGAACTCCTTTGGAACAGATTAGGTTGTCAGACTATCCGACACTTACACGGGTAAGCATTTTTGATGCGCAAGAAGTGTGCAACGAAGAGTACCGTGTGGAGGAAGTGCAGGGCAAGCTGTATCGGTTTTGTTACAGACGCACGGTGCAGTACGGAAGTATATGGAAACTGGATCTGGTGCTGGGCGCATTGTGGATCTGTACGGCGGTATTTCTGATACTGCTTGGAAGAAAACTGGTTCGTCCGTTTGCGTCGATGGAAGGACTTACAACAGAACTTGCAAAAGGGAATCTGTCCGTACCAATCAAGGCAGAAAAAAGCCGTTTCTTCGGAAAATTCCTGTGGAGTCTGGATATGCTGCGGGAAAAGCTGGAGGCGGACAAGTTAAGAAGACTGGAGCTGGAGAAAGAGAAGAAGACACTCTTATTGTCGTTGTCGCATGATATACGCACACCGCTTTCGGCGATTGAATTATACACGCAGGCGCTGGAGGAAAATCTGTATGAAGATGAAGAAAAAAGGCAGCAGGCGATTGGCGGGATTCGCAAAAACACAGAGACAATTAAGAAATATGTAGGCGAAATCTCGGAAGCAGCACGGGAAGATTTCCTGAAGCTGGACGTGCAGCAAGGGGAGTTTTATCTGTCGCAGATGATGCAGGCGTTGAAACTCTATTACAAAGAAAAATTCGCGGATTTACATACAGACTTTCAGATGGAGTCCTTTGCAGATTGTCTGTTATATGGCGATCTGGACCGTGCAGTTGAAGTGGGACAAAACGTGCTGGAGAATGCAATCAAATATGGCGATGGAAAATACGTGCATATTTCTTTTTCCGAGGAAGAAGACCACAGCCTGATTACGATTGAAAACTCCGGGGATGGTCTCAAAGAAGAGGAACTGCCACATATTTTTGATGCGTTTTATCGTGGAAGTAATCATGCAGGTGTCCGCGGAAGCGGATTGGGCTTATATATCTGCAAGGAACTGCTTCACAAGATGGATGGAGATATCTATGCAAAGAGACCGGAAACAGGCTTTGCAGTTACGATTGTACTTAGAAAAATGTAGGTGATTCCTGCATTTTTCTTTTTTAAGGATTATTTAATAATTTCCCTGTTATGATTGAGCCATAAACAAGGAAAGGGGCAGATTTATGTACTGGAATATCTTAAAGCGGGATATCAAACGGAAAAAGACGATGAATGTGATCCTGTTATTGTTCACAATTCTGGCAGCGGTTTTTGTTGCAAGTGGTCTGAACAATGTGGTCACGGTTATGAATGGAACGGATTATTTTTTTGAAAAAGCCGGGATCAAAGATTATGTGTTGTTTACGCAGAACGGGGATGGCGGCGTAGAGCAGATCCTGAAAACATCGGGATGTGTAAAGGATTACAGCATGGAAAAATGTATCTGGGGAACGAATGGAGATATCACATATCAGGGCGAAAAACTGAAGGTAAAGAATAATACTTTGTTGATACAATCGCTGGATACGACGCAGTTTCATTATTTTCTGGAAGATAACCAGGAGTTGACGGAGATTGCGGATGGGGAAATCTATATTACTGCCGGAAGTTTTGCAAGAAATGATATGCACGTCGGAGATACGATCCGGATTCAGATGAAAAACACAGACAAGACATTTCGCGTAGCGGGCGAAATCAAAGATGCACTGCTTGGCTCTGATCTTATGGGAAATACGAGACTGCTGCTTAGCGAAAATGATTTCAAAGCGTATGAAGCGGACAAATCGTTGGAACCTTATCTTGGGAGAATCTTTCAGGTGGAGACGGATGATACAGGGACACTTTCAGCGGAATTGGCAAGCGCAACGAATATATTGTTTTCTTCAGAGAGATCTACAATCCGCCTGTCGTATGTTATGGATATGATTCTGGCGATGCTTGTGCTTGTGCTGAGTATCTGCCTGATCATCGTATCCTTTGTGATTTTGAAATTTGTGATTACATTTTCCATCCGGGAGGAATTTCGTGAGATTGGCGTGATGAAGGCAATCGGTATCCGAAATGCGAAGATACGGCGCCTGTATATTGTGAAATATCTGGCAATGGCAATTGTTGGTGGAACAGTCGGATTTTTCGTGAGCATTCCGTTTGGCAATCTGCTGATTGCATCTGTCTCGAAAAAGATGGTGCTTGGCAATGAGGGTGGGTATCTCTTTAATGCAATCGGCGTGTTGGCTGTGATTGGTCTGATGGTTGGATTTGCGTATCTTTGCACGGGAAAGGTCAGAAAGCTGACACCGGTTGACGCGATACGAAACGGACAGACGGGAGAACGGTATCACAAAAAATCATTCTATCGGTTAAGTAAAAGTCGCGCGCGTACACCGTTTTATATGGCACTGAATGATATATTGAGTGCACCACGCCGGTTTATTACAATCGTGCTGCCATTTTTTATCTGCTCGGTATTTATGCTTGGCGTTGTGATGGTGACATCGACGATGCAGAGTAAGAGTATGATCACCTGTTTTGGAAAGGAGTCGGATATCTATATCACAGATCCTAAAATGATGAAACCGGTTCTTGTGGATAAGGATCAAGAGCCCGTCCTGCAGGAGAACTATCATGTGATTGAGGATGAGTTGGAAGCTGCAGGTATGCCGGTGGATAAGGTAAGCATGGAAGTCTGGTACAAGTATGCCTGTGAGGCAAATGGAAAGTTATATTCTGTGTTATTCCAGCAGAATACAGAGACGCATACGACGGATTATACATATGAGAAGGGAACTCCGCCACAAAATGCGTATGAGATAGCCATTACGCCAATGATTGCCGACCAGCTTGGCGTGGAAATCGGAGATACCGTGACGATTGATTTTGGAACGGAGAAACGGGACTGCGTTGTGACAGCGTTATTTCAGACGATGAACCAGTTGGGAAAGGTTGGACGGCTCCATGAAGAGGCACCGACTTCGATGAAGTATTCGACGACCATGCCGGGCTTTCAGGTTGATTTTTTGGATCATCCAGATGAGAAGGAAATTCGGACGCGTGTAAAGAAAATCAAGGAATTATATGGAATTACCGGAGTGTTTGATGCTGCGGGATATTGCGTAGACTGCATGGGCGTTGGGGATACGATGGATACGGTCTGTCTGCTGCTTTTGGCGATAACAGGAATTGTCGTTATTCTCGTGACGGTTTTGATGGAACGGTCATTTATATCTACGGAACATGGTCAGATTGCTCTTTTGAAAGCGATTGGATTTTCCAATCGAAGCATCTTCTGGTGGCATGTAATACGGTTCATGCTGGTTGCAGGGTTTGCAGAAATCCTTGCAGTTGTACTGACCAGACCAATTACGAAACTGTGGTGTGATCCGATCTGGGCGATGATGGGAGCGACAAACGTAGATTATTATTTCAGTCCGGTAAGAATCATCCTGATCTATCCGGGTATCGTGCTTGCGATTACATGGATTGCAGTCAGCGTCACTGCATTTCATATACGCAGGATTCGTGGCACAGACATTGTAAATGTAGAGTAGGTGTGCACTTGGAAAATGAAATCGGAAAGGGTGTAAATTATGGCGAATATATTGGAAGTAAAAGATTTGTGCAAAACATATGTGATTGACAAGCGGCAGAATAACGTTCTTCGAAATGTGAACTTTGAAGTGGAAGAGGGCGATATGGTAGCAATCATGGGACCTTCTGGTTCCGGAAAGTCGACACTGCTTTATTCGGTATCGGGTATGGATGTGCCGACAAGCGGAACGGTTTGCTTTGCAGGCAGGGATATTGCGAAGCTGTCACAGACGGAGCTTGCGAAGGTGCGGCTGGATGAGATGGGATTTATCTTCCAGCAGATGTATATGATGAAGAATCTGACAATATTGGATAACATTCTGCTTCCGGCAATGGAGAGTAAAAAGGATGAGCGGCCGCGTGCCGAGAAGGTTGCATTTGCGGAAGAATTGATGCGGAAACTGTCAATCATAGAGGTTGCAGACAATGATATCAATGAGGTTTCCGGGGGACAACTGCAGCGGGCGTGTATCTGCAGAAGTATGGTGAATCATCCGAAGCTTCTTTTTGCAGATGAACCGACCGGTGCATTGAACCGGGCTGCCTCAACGGAGGTTATGGATGCACTTGGGAAGCTGAATCGCGAAGGAACAACGATTATGATGGTAACGCATGATGCCAAGGTTGCATCTTGCTGCAAGAGAGTCTTATACATATTGGATGGAACAATCAAAGGGGAATACAAAGCCCCGGAGGATGAGAATTTATCGGATGCAGACCGCGAACGCAGGTTACAGAACTAGTTGCTGGATCTAGGGTGGTAGAGGTAGAAGAGCAGGTATCATAAGGTATCTGCTTTTTTATTTGACGCGCGATATAAAAATAAATATACTTAGGAATGGAATCTATTTGACGCACGACAAATAAATATAAAGGAATCAATAGTTAAGATGAGCAAACAAAAGAGAAAAATATTGCGACGGGTCACAAGCCGGCACTTATTGGCTTGGGCGTGGCGGTCAGTTATAAATGGAAGCACAATACATTTTTGAGTATCCTGCTTGGAACAGTCTGTTATATGGTGTTTCTGCGGATTTTCTAGTTCGCGCATAAAAAATGGCTAAAAATAAGGGGTTGCAACCATCGGTTGACAAATTGTCCGTGCGGCTTTCTTGTGTGTAACGGAGAAAATTCGTACGATAAGAACATCAAATATGCCATGCGGATGGCAGGAGGAGGCGCTTATGATATTAGCGGATAAGATTATTAACTTGCGAAAAAAGAATGGTTGGTCTCAGGAAGAGCTGGCACATAAATTAGGAGTCAGCCGACAATCCATTTCCAAATATGAAGGGGCACAGGCAGTTCCGGACCTGGATAAAATATTGAAGCTTAGTCAGATCTTTGGTGTGACGACGGACTATCTCATTAAAGATGAGATGGAAGAGGAGATTTATACCGGGGAGGATTCTTATGAAGAAGACAAACCACAGTATAAAGTGACAATGGAAATGGCAAGTGAATTTTTGCAGATCATAAAAGAGGCTGCAAAAAGAATCGCATTTGCAACATGGCTCTGCGTGATATCACCAATCTGCCTGATCGTGTTAGGGGCAGCCAGCGAAGTGGAAGTGTTTGGAATCGGAGAAGACTTTGCAGGTGGAGTTGGAATGTGTGTGATGTTCATACTGGTTGGAATTGCGGTTGCAATTTTTGTATGTACCGATATGAAACAGAAGAAATTTGAATTCTTAGAGACAAAATGCTTCGAGACAGAATATGGTGTGACAGGAATGGTGAAGGAACGCAAAGAACAGTTCCATGAGCGATATGTCCGTTACAATGTGATTGGTGTTATATTGTGCATTTTCTCTGTGATTCCGCTCTTTGGCGGTATAGCTATATTCGGTGATCGGGACTTCCCGATTGTATGTATGGTAGGGATTATGCTGTTTCTGATTTCTTGTGGTGTATATTTCTTTGTGCTGGGAGGAACGCAGATGGCTGCCATGGAGAAACTTCTTGAAGAAGGCGATTATACAAGGGCAAAAAAGAAAATCAGCGACAAGATGGGCGCATTTTCACTTGCGTATTGGCTTGGTTCAACAGCGATTTTTCTTGGTATCAGCTTTATCACGAACGATTGGAAAGATGCTGGGATCGTATGGCCGATTGTCGGCGTATTGTATGCGGCTGTACGTGTGATTGTGGAGCATGTATGCAGTAAGGAAAAATAGCCATTGTAAGGTATGCATCAATGTAACTCAAAAGGGCACTTGAAAAATCAAGTACCCTCGTGTATAATCTACTTAGAAAGGTAATCGGATGTAATATCCGATTTGCCCTCAGTAAATACAGATTTTAGAAATAGCATTCACTTTGGTCGGTGGGATGCTATTTCTTTTTATTATGATCGTCTATGTAAGACAAAGCCGCGAAAACAACGAGCAATAAAGTTAAAACTTCAAGCGTGTTCATAGGGCATCACCCTCCTTCGTAAAACTAGAGGGCATCAAATAATCGGAAAATCACATCCTGCTTTCTTTTCAATTACACAATAAAAGCATATCATAAATCGAACAACCGTTCAATATAAAAACCTAATTGACAAATAAAATTTCTTTTGTATAATATATGAAATAGTAATAATTACTACTTTTGAAAGGAGAAACGAGTTATGGCAAATAAGTACGCAGGAACACAGACAGAGAAGAATTTATTGGAGGCATTTTCGGGCGAATCACAGGCTCGAAACAAATATACGTATTTTGCTTCCAAGGCGAAGAAGGACGGATTCGAGCAGATCGCTTCCCTGTTCCTGAAGACCGCAGACAATGAGAAAGAGCATGCAAAGATGTGGTTCAAGGAATTGAATGGAATTGGAAGCACGGTTGAGAATCTGGCTGCGGCGGCTGAGGGCGAGAACTACGAGTGGACTGATATGTATGAGGGCTTTGCAAAGACGGCTGAGGAAGAGGGCTTCCCAGAGCTTGCAGAGAAGTTCCGTCTCGTTGGTGCTATTGAGAAGCGGCATGAGGAACGCTATCGCGCACTACTGCACAATGTGGAGATGCAGGAAGTATTTGCGAAGAGCGAGGTCAAGGTATGGGAGTGCAGAAACTGCGGACATATCGTAGTTGGCGAGAAGGCACCGGAGGTTTGCCCGGTATGCGCACATCCACAGTCTTACTTTGAGGTACATGCTGAGAATTATTAAATAGAATGTGGAAAAGGGCTGTTGCTTAATATGTGGCGACGGCTCTTTTTTATTTCCAAAATAGTGGTTGACTATTTCTTTTTTACTACTATAATAGTTCTAAAAAGAACTAATTGAAAGAAGGAACCGAGAAATGAAACTTCAGACGCCATCCAATGTCTTTGACATGACGAAATGTCTGATGAAACTACAGGAGAAATATCTGGAAAGTGTGCGGTATGAGTTTAATCTCAGCCGCATCGAGATTATTATTCTGACGTTTCTGCACAATAACCCTTCCTATGATTCTGCGCGGGATATTGTGGAATTCCGGATGCTACAGCGGGGAAATGTGTCTGCGGCTGTCGATACTCTGGAGAAAAAAGGATATCTTACACGATATACAGATCCGGATGACAAGCGGATCATACACCTGAAACTCACGGGACAGACAGACGATATTGTCCGTGCTATTGAAGAAAAACAGGAAGCCCTTGTATCGTGCATCTTTGCGGGATTTTCGGAGGATGAAAAGAAGAATTTTGCAGCGTACAATGAGCGGCTGTATCAAAATGTAATGTCACATTTGAAATAACGGAAAAATTATCAAGTATATAGTAGAAATGAGGAAAAGAAATGAAACAACAAAATGAAAACGAAGAATCGAATGCAACATCCGTGTCCGTACAATCCGACCGTACATTCTTAGCGACCGAGCCAATCGGAAAGCTGCTTGCGAAGCTGGCACTGCCGACAATCGCCGCACAGTTGATTAACATGTTATATAACATTGTTGATCGTATCTATATCGGACATATCCCGGATACGGGGGCGATGGCACTGACCGGCGTGGGCGTCTGCATGCCACTGATCATGATTATAACTGCCTTTGCGGCATTGGTTGGAAATGGCGGCGCACCTCGTGCGACGATCTTCATGGGTAAAAATAAGAAAGACGATGCGGAGAAGATACTCGCCAACTGTTTTACGATGCAGATACTCTTATCCGTTATTCTGACGGTAGTTTTGCTGATCTGGAACCGGGATTTCCTGCTCGCTTTTGGTGCAAGTGCCAACACGATCGAGTACGCGGCATCGTATATGAATATCTATGCACTCGGAACGATCTTTGTTCAGCTGACTCTTGGTATGAATGCGTTTATCACAGCGCAGGGTTTTGCGAAGGAAGGCATGCTCTCTGTATTGATCGGTGCAATCGCGAACATTATATTGGATCCGATCTTTATCTTCGGACTTCATATGGGTGTTCGGGGAGCTGCACTTGCGACAGTGATTTCCCAATGCTGCTCCTGCGTCTGGGTAATAAGCTTTCTGTTCGGGAAGCGGACGACACTCCGTATCCGTGGCAAAAACATGGGATTAAAGGCAGCGTACATCCTTCCGTGTCTGGCACTCGGCTCTGCGATCTTTATTATGCAGGGCAGCGAGAGTATTATATCGGTGTGCTTTAATTCTTCTCTCCTGAAATACGGTGGGGATATCGCAGTCGGTGCGATGACGATCTTAACAAGTGTGATGCAGTTTGCGATGCTTCCCCTGCAGGGCTTGGGACAGGGTGCCCAGCCGATTATCAGCTACAATTATGGTGCGAAAAATGCATCCAGAGTCCGGGCTGCATTTAAACTATTGCTGAAGGTCAGCCTGCTATATTCCACGATTCTGTGGTTGTTTATCATATGCTTCCCGAAGGTTTTTGCATCGATTTTTACGACAGATGCAGCCTTGATTGCATTTACCAAGGATGCGCTCCGTTATTACCTTGCAGCATTATTCATGTTTGGTATCCAGATTGCCTGTCAGATGACATTCAATGCACTGGGAAATGCACCGGCATCCATTCTTGTTGCGATTATGCGTAAATTTGTGCTCCTGCTCCCGCTTATTTTCATTCTGCCGCATATCATTACAGCAGATAAGACGATGGCTGTTTATTTGGCAGAGCCGATCGCGGACGTGCTTGCGGTGACATTTACATCAATCCTGTTTTCGTTCCAGTTTAAGAAAGCCTTGCGGGAGATTTCATAATTGTGTCTGAACATGAATGATTTACATATAGTTAACATGAGATTGCTTGCAATATATAATCTTGATATGGTACACTGAAAAGCAATAAGTAACAGGGGAGGAAATGAGATGAAGAGAAGGTTATTATGTGTTGTAATGGTTGTTGCGATGGCGTTGTGTCTTGCAGCATGTGGAGGTTCGGATTCAAAAAATGCGAAGATTACATCTGCGTGGTCAATTGTCGAAATGACAGTAAATGGGAAGTCTATGACATATGATGATTCAAACCGGGATGCAAAGGCACCACAGTTTTCGTGTGCGGATGGAACGAATTTTACATTTACAAACAGTGGAAAGGCGCACACGGGAACACTGGAAAAATCAGGTGAAAAATACATCCTGCATTACAGTGATTCGAACAAAACGATGGAAGCGACGATTTCCGGAAAACAGATGACAATCGTGATTTCAGGGAGCGACAGCATGCGTCTGGTGTTCGAAACAAAGTGATGAAACTTCAGGATTGACAGACCGGCAATACGGGCGTATAGTTACATACAGAAAAAGGGAATGAGGTTCTCCCTCGGGTAACCGGAACTGCTTATAAAGCTGATGACTTCTACGATATTGATCGCAGAAGGTGTCAGCTTTTTTTGAGCTTAAAAGGAGGAAAAATATGTTAACATCACTTGCACTTATCTTTCTGGTCGGACTTGCGATGTCCGCCATCTGTAAACAGATCCGCCTGCCGGGCATCATCGGCATGCTGGCGACAGGAATCGTACTCGGTCCCTATGTGCTGGATCTGTTGTCCCCGTCGATTCTTGGAATCTCCGCAGATCTGCGGAAATTAGCGCTTATCATTATCCTGCTCAAGGCAGGATTGTCGTTGAACCTCTCGGATTTAAAGAAGGTGGGACGCCCGGCAATCCTGATGTCGTTTGTGCCGGCATCGTTTGAGATTTGCGGGTATATTCTGTTTGCGCCGATGATCCTCGGCGTGACACGCGTCGAGGCAGCCGTTATGGGTGCCGTCATGGGTGCGGTCTCCCCAGCTGTCGTTGTACCGCGAATGGTGAAACTCATGGAGGAAGGCTATGGAACGAAGAAAGGTATCCCGCAGATGATACTGGCGGGGGCGTCGTGCGACGATATCTTCGTGATCGTGTTATTTACAACATTTTTGCAGATGGCACAGGGTGGACATGCAAATGCAAAGGATTTTATCAATATCCCAATCTCAATCGTGTTAGGAATCGTACTTGGTTGTATCGTCGGTTATATGTTGTATCGGTTCTTCGAGCTTGCGTATAAGAAGAATCACTGCGTGCGCAACTCGACGAAGCTGATCGTGATCCTGGGAATGTCGTGTCTGCTGCTTGCAATCGAGGAGTGGGTGTCTGCGTATGTGGCAGTGTCCGGACTTCTGGCAGTTGTCAGTATGACATGTATGCTTAAAGTGAAGAGTACGACATTTGTATCGAAACGGTTGTCGGAGAAATTCGGTAAGCTGTGGATTGCCGCAGAGGTAATCCTGTTCGTATTAGTTGGTGCGGCAGTCGATATCCGGTATATGGCGAAGGCAGGGGCAATGGCGCTTTTGATGATCGGGGCAGCGCTGCTGTTCCGCGCGGTCGGTGTCTGCATCTGTATGCTTGGTACGAAGCTTACATGGAAGGAACGGGTATTCTGTATTATTGCGTATTTTCCGAAGGCTACCGTGCAGGCGGCGATTGGCTCGGTACCTTTGGCAGCCGGTCTTTCCTGTGGTACACTTGTGCTTTCCGTTGCGGTCATGGCAATCGTGATCACAGCACCGATTGGAGCGCTCGGTATCGACAGCACATATAAACATTTACTGGAAAAAGAATAAACATGGGACTTTTTCCAGTGTTCAATCATCTAATAGGTGTATGGACATACAGAATATAAAACTCCGGAGGCAAAGCGCAGAATCGTGGCGGAAGAATATTCAGGGCAGATGGAAGAAGCTGCGGCACCTGTTAAGAACGGTCACATTGGCATTCCTTGTAACGGAGGACGAACTGCCATATCTGTATCTTGATCTTTTCTCTGGAAATGGAGACTATACACAATTTTGTCAATCGGCATTGCTGTATGGATATGTAGATATCCGGCAGTAGTTATAGAGAACAAAGACAAAGCACTTACACCGGATATGAGAAATTAGATAGAAAGCATCTGGATTAGGAAGATTAAAAAATAAATAAAAATCAGAATATCAAAAACTCGACTTTCAAAAAATAAATAAAAATTCAGAAATAAAAATAAAAAAAGAAATCAAAGGAGGAGCGTTGACACGCTCCTTTTTCTTGCTGTACTCTGTATACAGTACACGAAAACGAAAGCATGGATTGAAGGAGGTAACGATTATGTCAGCAACAAAATGTGCAACGGATGATGTATCTGAATTGTTCCCAGCGGTAGCAACTCCGCCGTTTGAGAATCTTACATGTCTGGAGAATTACTGGGGGAAAAAATGGGGACAGAACTGTGAAACCGGAACTCTGCGTATGGTTATGCTGCATCGTCCGGATGTGGAGTTAAATACCATTGATCCAAGTAAGTATAACGAAGAATATAATGCGATCATAGGTGATAACAAGGAGTATTACTGGATTGGTAAAGAGAAGCCGGATATTGCGAAGGCAGCAGCCCAGCATGACGCATACGCGCAGATATTAAGAGACAATGGTGTGGAGATTGTCTATACAAACAAGAATAACAAGCCGAACCTGACAAAGACGATCAATTGCTGTGACGTGGGAATTACGGTTCCGGGCGGTATGATCGTATGTCGAAATGCTCCATATATGCGAAAGGGGGAAGCGTGTGTTGCAACGAAGACATTGGGCGCGATTGGAATGCCGATTCTCCGTACAATGAATGGAACAGGGGTTGCGGAAGGCGGAAATTGCCTTTTCCTCGATGATAAGCATGTCTGCATTGGACTTTCCACGCGAACCAATCGGGAAGGAATCCGTCAGGTGCGAGAGATTTTAGATCCAATGGGAATTGAATTGATTGTGATTCCTTGTCCGGGTTATATGCTTCATATCGATGGCATGTTTGCGATGATCGATCATCGGGAAGCTTTGGTCGATGTGGATATTACTCCATATTTTGTGTTGGAGAAGATGAAAGAACTTGGAATCAATATTATCAAGAAAGATCCAAGAGACGATGTATTTGTAATCAATTGTGTGCCACTTGGCAATAAGAAGATTGTCATGCAGAAGACAGCACATTCGGAGTACACAAAGGAGATCCTTCGTAAGAAAGGATATACGCTGTTTGAGGTTGAATACGATGAGGCTGGAAAGGCAGGCGGAGGCTTACATTGTGCAACCCTGCCATTGATCCGTGATTATGTAGATTTCTCAAATTTGTAAAAAAGAAGGGATGCCGTATGCCGAAGATAGTTGTTTGTGATATGACATATGAAGAAGCAGAATTTGAGAAGATATGTGCACTGTTTCGGAAGATGCTGCCGGAATCTGAAATCCGGCATTATGTACCAGATGAAAATTATGTGCAGGAGCTTGCAGATGTAGAATATATTCTTACCTCGTATGTTCCGTTTGGAAAGAAATATTTTGCGGCAACAAAAAAATTACAGGCAATCTCTGTGACTGGAACCGGGTATACCAATATTGATTGTGCAGCAGCGAAAAAACATAAAGTAGCCGTGTATCATGTCCGGGATTATTGTACGCAGGAGGTGTCGATTCATGCGGTATCTATGATGTTAGCGCTTATGCGGGGACTGAAGAAACAGGATCATCATATCAATCGTTCCCTAAAATGGGACTATACATATGCAAGTGTAACCGTCCCATATGGAAAGAATGTCGTAATCTATGGGTTTGGAAAGATTGCGAAACAGACGGTTGCAACTCTGGCAGCTATGGGAATGCGAGTATATGTTGTATCGAGACATGCAGACAGCGAGGTAGTCAGACGGCATGGCGCAGAAAAAATAGAGCCGGAGGATGTGGCTGCGGTGGCAGACGTTATAATCAACCATCAGAGTGCAGATGGATTGCCCGTGCATTATTTTGATGAGGTCTGGTTTTATAGTCTGAAGAGACGTCCATTGTTTATCAATGTAGGACGGGGAATTTCAGTAGATGAGAATGCGCTTTGTGAGGCACTGGATGCAGGATTTGTATCCGGTGCGGGGATAGACGTATTGGAGAACGAGAATCCAGACTTGAAGAATTGTAAATTATTACATCGTGGAAATGTGATTCTGACGCCACACAGTGCATTTTATTCGGAACGCTCCATGAACGAATTGCGGACACAGGCGTGTATGAATCTGGTCAATCATATGCGTGGAGAAACAGATTATGCAGGGAATCGTGTTGTGTGAATACAGGTTACCACGGAATAGGGGATGATGAAATATGTTATTGCTGCAACAGATGCTGGTACTTTTCTTTTATATGGGAATTGGATTTGTCTGTGGGAAAAAGAATATTATAACGGATGATGTCGCAAAGACATTTTCATGGATTGTTGTAAATATTGCGAACACCGCGCTGATTTTATCGGCTGGTGTTTCCGATACAAAAACGGTGACAGGAAAGGCATTGGCAACTACGTTTGTTGTGGCAATTGGTGCCTTTTTCTTTCTGATTCTGTTAGGATATCTGCTTGTGCCATTATTACGGGTTCCCGCTGAGGATAAAGGTGTGTTTCGTGTTATGACAATTTTCTCCAATATTGGATTTATGGGGTTTCCTGTCATATCCGCGGTATATGGAGAGGAGGCGCTGCTTTATGCATCCATATTTTTATTCCCTTATAATATTTTGATTTATACATATGGTATCTGTGCGATGAAAAAAGAAAATGACGGCAGCGGGAAAATGCAGTGGAAGAAGATCTGTAATGCAGGTGTGATTGCAGGGATTCTTTCACTTATATGTTATCTGGCAGATGTGCAGGTACCATCCTTTGTACAGACCGCTGTCAGTGGATTAAGCGGTCTTACCGCTCCACTCAGTATGATCGTGATCGGACAGTCTATGGTTCACATACAGATCAGGGATTTGATTACAGATGTCCGGTTATTGATATTTTCAATCATAAAGTTAATTGTGATACCAGTCTGTGGCATATTGCTGCTTCGGATATGGATCAGGGATTCCATGCTGCTGGGGGTATGTCTGATTATGCTTGCAACTCCGGTTGGAAGTATGACAGCGATGCTCGCACAGCAATATGACGGAGATTATATGCTGGCTTCGAAAGGAGTCTCCCTGACAACGATTTTGTCCGTGCTGACAATCCCGCTGGTATCAGCAATTGTAATGTAAAAAGAAAAAGGAGTGATAATTATGGCAACATTACAGGAATACATGGATCAAAGTACGATTCCAAACATGTTTGAGTCGGAGGTGTTTTCCGAAGTCTGGGGTACAGAATTCGGTGTAGACAACTCGGTAGGAAAAATCCGGAAGATGTTAGTACACAGACCGGGCGTTGAAATTGAACAGTTAAAGGATGGCGTTTTCGAGGAAGAGGCAGGCGCAAGAATCCTGCGGGGCGCAAACGGAAGGATTCGAAATTATTTTAAAGATACGGAACTGCCAGATCTTGGAAAAATGCAGTATCAGCATGACGCGATGACACAGATCTTAAAAGAGGAAGGCATAGAGCTTGTCAATTTGGAGGATGAAAGCCATTATTGGACAAACCTGTTATTTGCGCGGGATGTTGCCCTGATGGTTCCCAAGGGGGCAATTCTGACACGGTTTGCAATGTATTTTCATGCGGGAGATCCATTTGTGACACAGAAGATGCTGGCAGAACAGAAGATTCCAATTCTTGGAGCGATTCAGGGAGCAGGAAGCATAGAGGGTGGATCATTTTCTATGCTTGATCCAAAGACTGCGATTATCGGACGTTCCGTCCGCATCAATGATGCTGGAATCGAGCAGCTTCGTGCTCTGCTTTCTTATCAGGGAATCGAATTGATCGTTGTTGATCTTCCTGCTTATTACATTCATCTGGATGAAGCATTTCTTCCTGTGGATAAGGATAAGATTCTGGTCAGCACATTTATATTGCCACACTGGTTCCTGAAGATGTTGAAAGAGCGTGGTTATACATTGATCGAGACAGATATGGATGATCCGAAACTTACGAATAACTGTATTGCTTTGGAACCGGGTAAGGTATTGTTCTCAGAGACCGGTGTGCGGACACGTAAGAATCTGGAGAAAGCCGGTGTGGAAGTACTTACCGTGGATATTACAGAGATCAATAAAATGGGTGGCGGTATTCACTGCTCTACATTGCCATTGAAGAGGGATAGTCTTGCGTAATTCAGAATTGATGTTATTGAGGTGGAATATGAAGAGTGTATGAAGAAGGGCGGTGGACTGCACTGCGGTACACAGGCGTTGATTCGTGATTTTGTATAGCGTGTGATGTAAAAGGCTCTACCCGTTTTGGGCAGAGCTTTTTTGTGCTTGGAAATAGAGATATAGATATAAATATAGATATAGATATGCGGCTCCCTAGCTTGTAATCTGGTTGTGACGTATCCGGTAAATTAACCGTAGCGAAAGATATATGACAGAGCCAGTCCATGCAAATGGCTCGGCTGCAAAGATGCCGACCGGACCGACCAGGTAGGTAATGATAAAGGCAGACGAGACGCGGAAGGCAAACTGCATCAGCCCTGAAAATATCGGTGTCATGACATCGCCCATACCCTGAAGGATGCTTCGGAAAGTATGGTGAAGGTATAAGATATACAAAGGACAACCCAGAAAGAATAAAAATTGTGTCGCATAGTGGAAAATCTCCTCATACGTTCCGGGATCCGCCGAGATAAACAAGGAGAGCAAAGGTTTGTGAAACAGAATAGTCAGCAGGGTGACGAATCCGGAAATGACAGCGGACACGCAGAGACTGGCAGAAATGCCCTGCTTAATGCGTTTGGCATTTCCTGCTCCGTAGTTCTGTCCGGTATATGTCAGAAGTGCAGCGGCAAGTGCGATTGCTCCCATCTCCATCATGCCATAATACTTATTGGCGGCGGTATATCCGGCAATAAAGGTAGAACCCTGACGATTTGTCAGATATTGTATAAACAAGCCGCTTGTGGCAACGACACAGAATTGGAACGTCATTGGGAGAGAATACCGCAAAATGGATGCCAGGACAGAGCCGTTTGGCGTCAGATAGTCCTTCGTAAAGCGTAGATTCTCATTTCTCAAAATCCGCATCAGACAAATGTAAGTAGATACCCCTTGTGCCAATACCGTTGCAATGGCTGCGCTTGTAACACCCCATCCGCAGACAAGGACGAAGAGTGCATCGAGCACAACATTCGTAATGGAAGAAACAACCATAGCAATAAAAGGTGTTTTACTGTCTCCATCTGCACGTAACAGCGCGGAGAACGTATTGTAAAACAGATTTAATGGAATCCCAAGATAGATGATCCGTAAATAATGATATGCATCCGTAATGATATCAGAGGGGGTATCTAATAGTTGCAATGCCGGCATTGCAACCACCTGTCCAACCGCGAATAGCAGTATGGACAAAAGAATTGATAGGAAAATACACATGGCGGACACAGAAAATAGTCCATCTTTACTCTGTCTGCCCTTTTCCTGAGCAGCTTTGGTACAATATCCCATTGTGATTCCGTTGATAATTGAAGTCATAAACCATGCAAGCCAGTCGGCAGAGCCGAGTGCGGCAAGGGCTTTGTAACCAAGCACCTTGCCGACGATCATAGCATCTGCCAGCGTGTAAAATTGTTGCATAATATTTCCAAAGATCAGCGGTATTGAAAAACGTGTAATATTTTTCCAGGGAGTTCCTTTAGTCATATCCATAAAATCACCTGCCAATCTAAAATAAATTTATTTAAGGAAGCAGTTTATCCAAAACACTGATACAGAAATCAATCTGCTCTTTTGTCACAATGCAAGGGGCGATAAAACGAAGGACGTTGGAGTAGGTTCCGCATTTCAGGAGAATCAAGCCTTCGTCAACGGCTTTGTGCATGGTCTCGGCACAGAGGGCGGTATCAGGAGCATTTCCTTCCTTTACAAGCTCGATGGCTAGCATCAGACCGATACCACGCACATCTCCAATACAGGAATGCTTTTTCTGCAATTCAAGTAATTGCTCCTTAAAGTAAATTCCCATAGAAGCAGCATTATCGAGAGCACCATCTTCCAGGACCCCGATACTTGCAAGTCCGGCTGCACAGGACACCGGATTACCGCCGAAGGTACCGCCATGTGCACCAGAAGGCCACTGCTCCATGATTTCCTTTTTGGCAATGACTGCGGAAAGTGGGAAACCAGCGCCTAATGCTTTTGCAGTAGACATGATATCCGGTTTTACACCGAAATGTTCATAGGCAAACATTTTACCGGTACGACCAAAACCGGTCTGTACCTCGTCAAAGATGAGCATGATTCCGTGTGTATCACAGACGTTTCTTACATATTGAACAAATTCCACAGGAGGAACGATATAGCCGCCTTCACCCTGAATAGGTTCCATAATGATTGCTGCTACCATCGATGGATCAACAAGCTGTGAAAACAGGGAATCAAACTGGTCAAAATATTGCTGTGGACAGTGTATCCCATCATTTGTATAAGGAGAACGGAACAGATTCGGGTACTCCAGAAAATAGGTGCTTGGAACCATCGGTTCGTAGTTTTTGCGGTAAGTAGAATTCGAACCGGTGATGGCTGCGGTTCCCATGGTACGTCCATGGAAGGAGCCTTTGAATGAAATGACAGCCGGTCGCTTTGTCACATATTTTGCAAGCTTTAACGCACCTTCATTTGCCTCAGCACCGGAATTTGAAAAATATACCATGGTGTCTCCGCCTGTCAGTTCAACTAGCTTTTCTGCCAGTTCTACATAGGATTCATAGTAAACTACATTATGTCCCGCATGAATCAGCTTATCAATCTGTTCTTTTGCAGCTTTGACTACGGCTGGATGATTGTGCCCCAGATTACATACGGCAACACCGCTGGCAAAGTCGAGATATTTTTTGCCGTCCTCTCCATATAAATAAGAACCTTCTCCTTTGACAACGCCAAGTGTCGTGTAACGACCGGCAACCGGTGGCATAACTTTACAACAACGTTCATACATGGTTTCTTTTGTTTCCATATAAATACACCTCCTAATGGTAAATTCTTTACGGCTTGTATTATATCACGATATACTGTATACAGTACACTAGGAAAAAGATGAGATTTAAAGAAAATAATTAAGTCAAAAAGCACATTTAAAAAATAAAAGTAAGAAATCACAAAATCTGTTGACATTGCATGATTTGACCTTTATATTAGCGGCTAAGGAACGGACAAACAGAAGAAAATAAAGTTCGAATCCTTAAGACCTCTATTGTATACAGTATTTCAAATACAGAAATACGTAAAACCAAGGAAGAAAGGATGATGTTTATGAGAAAGAAGATGACAGCATTGGTGATGTCTCTGGCGATGATGGCTACGCTTTTTGCCGGATGCGGAGATAAGAAAGAGGAGACAACCACCACAGAGGCAACGACAACTGAAGCAAGCACAGAGGCGACAACGACAGAAACTGCAACCGTCGCAGAAGCAACCGCTTCCGATTCGGATTCCGGAGAGTATCTGACGGGAAACGAGGGAATTTATGAAGGAGAACATTTTATCGTAGGTATGTCGGTTGGATATACAAACTTTGAAGAGTATGATGCAACTACAGGTGAACCGGTCGGTTTGGATATCGATATTTTGAATTATATGGCGAACGATCTTGGATTCACATATGAGATATCCGATATGAAGCTTCCACAGGTTGTAGCCGGTTTACAGGCAGAGCAGTTGGATTTTTCTATTTCTGGTATGTATGAAACAGAAGAGCGTACCAAGGTTATAGATATGTCTGAGAGTTATCTGACAGCAAAGTCAGCAATGTTGATCCGTGCGGAGGATGCAGACAAAATCAAGTCGACAGCTGATCTGAATGGTAAGACAGTCTGTTGTGACGTTGGAGAGGCTTATTATGAATCCGTGCTTCCAACGATCGAAGGCGCAAATGTTGTGGAATTTGATGACAATGCATCTTGTATCATGGCGGTACTTGGCGGACAGGCAGATGCGAGAATTATTGATGGTGGTGGAGCAAAGAATATCTGTGAGGAATATGATGGTCAGCTTACATATTTTATGTTAGACGATTCTATGATTCCGGGTATCGATGGAAATCACTATTCTATGGGATTTGTAAAGGGATCTCCGATGAAGGCAGTCTTTGATGCAGAGATTGAGAAGATGAAGAAAAACGGAGAGCTTAAAAAGATTATTGATCAGTGGTTAGGAGAAGGTATGTACGACTTCGACTAATTCACACGAAGAAAAATAACTACGCTGCTAATGAAGGGAGATTTGCTATGAAGTTAAAATTAGATTTTTCCAGTTTGTGGGCGTATCGGATGAGCTGGGTAAAAGGTCTTGAGAGCACATTACTGGTTACCTTGATTGCATTAGCGGTAGCAGTTGTAATCGCACTCGTTCTGGCTGCATTCCGCTTATCAAAGATTAAACCATTGAATTGGATTGCATCCATTTACCTGTCGATATTCCGAGGTGTACCGCAGATTGTACAGATTATGTTCATCTATTTTGGTATCCCGCAGTTAACCGGACATAAGTTTGCACCGTTTGTAGCAGGCTGGCTTGCACTTGGCTTAAATGCCGGTGCATTCATGTCCGAGCTGTTACGAGGAGGTATCCAGAGTGTTGATTATGGACAGAAAGAAGCGGCTGTCGCAATGGGAATGTCGGGAGCAAGGATACAGTTTGGGATAGTAATTCCGCAGGCAATCAAATCCATTTTGCCTGGACTGATTAATGAGGTAATTGCATTGCTCAAAGGTTCTTCTTTGATCTATGCGATCGGTGCAGCAGAACTGATGCGAAATACCCAGCTTGTTATATCATCAACATTCCGTAGTTTTGAATGTTACATTATTATAGGTGTTATTTACTGGATATTGGTTACAATTTTGACAACCATCGGCAGAAGAGTAGAAAGGTGGGTGAACAGAAGTGGTCAACGTTAAGGATGTTTATAAAAGATTTGGAGATTTAGAGGTCCTGAAGGGTATATCACTTGAAGTAAAACAGGGAGAAGTCGTTTCCGTGATCGGCTCTTCCGGTTCCGGAAAATCCACGTTACTCCGCTGTATTAATCGATTAGAAGAAGTAACTTCCGGAGAGATATATTTTGAGGATCAGGAAATCACGGGAGATAAAAAGAATGTGCGCGAATTGCGCAGCAAAATTGGAATGGTATTTCAGAACTTCAATTTGTTTAAGCATATGACGATTATGAAGAATATGATTTATGCCCAGATGCATGTGAAGAAGGTTCCAAAGGAGGAGGCTATTGAGAAAGCAAAGGTGCTGCTGGATCGTGTAGGCCTGTTGGATAAGGCGGATGTGTATCCGGTAACCTTATCCGGTGGTCAACAGCAACGTGTCGCGATTGCACGGACGCTTGCAATGAATCCGGATGTGATCTTATTTGACGAGCCGACGTCTGCACTGGATCCGGAGATGGTCGGAGAAGTCCTGGATGTAATAAAGGATCTGACGAAGACTGGTATTACGATGATTATCGTCAGTCATGAGATGGCATTTGTCCGCGAGGTTTCCGACCGGGTTGTGTTTTTGGAACAGGGGGTATTGATTGAGGATGCCCCGGCAAAGGAGTTTTTTGATCATCCGAAGACAGAGCGGGCAAGAGCATTTTTGGAAAAGATGTTATGAGTTATTTTGAAAAGAATGGAGATGAATGACTATGGCAATGGTTGCTAGACCGTATGAGGGATTGAATTCAGTCAGTCGATTATTTTCGGCAGAGATAGAGCCATCATTTTTTGATGCTGCAAAAATGGAGGAGTACTGGGGTGCACATTGGGGCGTAAACAGTGAGTATGGGAAACTGAAAGCCGTTTATATGCATCGGCCGGGAGAAGAACTTACAACGATGACAACGAAGGATTATGATTCCGAAAGAGATGCATTGATCGGAGAAAATTATAGTTACTACTGGCGTGGCCATGAGGCGCCGAATATTGAAAAAGCACAGGCGCAGCATGATTATTTTGCAGATGTAATTCGATCTTATGGAGCGGAGGTTGTATATACAAAGGACAATCCGATTTATCTTCGAAAGACAGTCAATACGCGTGATGTGGCTGCTGCTGTTCCGGGAGGAATGATCATCATGCGTCTGGCGCCACATATGCGGCGTGGTGAGGAACTGGTTGCCACGAGAACACTTGGCGGACGAGGCGTTCCAATCCTGCACACGATAACCGGTACAGGTATTATGGAAGGTGGCGGTGTACTGGTTATGGACTCGCATCATGTGGCAGTCGCACATTCACATCGCTGTACACAGGAGGGAATTGACCAGTTGAAAATGGTTCTGAATCCGATGGATATTGAGGTGATCCCGATTCCGGTTGGAGGTTATGCAATCCACATTGACAGTCTGGTATCCTTCATTGGACCAAAGATGGCACTGATCAATACGGAAAAGCTGCCATATTTCTTTATCGAGCGTCTGCAGAAGATGGGATATAAATTGATTGAGGTAGAGCCGGACGAGGGCTGGGCGATTAACTGTTTTGTACTGGAGCCGGGCGTGCTATGCATGATCGAGGGGTATCCGAAGACAAAGGCAAAGCTGGAAGCAGAGGGCATCAAGGTAATTCCGATTCCGTGGGATGAGAACATCCGTAGTGGTGGCGGTTTGCATTGTGGAACCTGTCCGCTTATGCGGGAATATGTGTAGCGATTAGATATTCTGGGAGGAGGTGTCCTATGAAGAATAATTATGTAGTCACAATTACAAGACAGTTTGGCAGTCTTGGGCGACCAATCGCACATCAGTTGTCGGAGAAGCTTGGAATCGAATATTATGACAGAGATATTGTAGAGACAACGGCAAAGCGTATGAATCAGCGCGTGTCTGTCATCAGTGATGCCGAAGAAGCTGCAAAGTCTTCCTTTTTCAAAATGCGGTTTCCACTTGGTACAGAGGAAAGCCGGATACAGGATGAAATCTTTGATGTGCAGCAGAAGATCATAACAGAGCTTGCGGATAAAGAATCCTGTATTATTGTTGGGCGATGCTCAGATTATGTATTGCGTAATTACAAAAATGTCATTCATATTTATATTTACGCGCCATATGAGGCACGTATCAATAATTGCGTAGATTATCTGCATATGACAAGAGAGGATGCCATCAAGGAAATGACAACGGTCGACAAGGCGCGTTGTGCATATCATGAGAAATATGCAGGCTATGCACCGGATGATTTCAACCACAAAAATTATATGGTAGACAGCAGTGTGCTTGGTGTGGATGGTACGGCGGAAATATTGGCAGATATCGTACGCAAGAAATTCTGCATATAAAACAGCTTCACAAAAAAACTTATATTATATATGGACAGGCAGCTTACCGGCTGTCTGTTTTTCTAAATTTCATGAGACCATATGGTTGAAAATACATCTGATATTCAGTATAATGTATACAATAAAGACAGGGGGAGTGCATTATGCCAAAATTACCATCTATATCGAAAGATACGCTATCAGATAAGGCATATCGTATTATTAAAGAAGCGATAGTGTCAAACCAATATAAACCGGGGGATCTGCTTGTTGAAGAGTCACTGGCAGAGCAGCTGTCAATCAGTCGTACACCCATTCGGGATGCTCTGAAACGATTACAGTTCGAACATATTATCAAACCAAACAGCAATGGGAAATTAGTAGTATCTTCTGTTTCGCTGGAGGATATACAGAATGTAACAGTGGTGCGGTGCAATCTGGAGAGTCTTGCAATCTCTTTGCTCGATGGCAGGATGGATGCCGAAAAGAAGAAAAAACTGAAAAAGCTGGAGGATAAATGTGCGGCAATTATGAAAAATGGAATTGAGGGAAAGGCGTTGGAATATCTGGAAGCAGATTATGAGTTCCACATGTATATCGCAGAATGTACCGAAAATTCATTTTTATATGACATGATTGACCGTGTAAATTTTGTTACGAAACGGTTCCATATTTTATCAGGAAACTTGGATCTGTATATTCAAACTGCATTAGAGGAACACCAGGCAGTAGTGGATGCAATTATGGAAGATCGTTATCAGGATGCGGCCATTGCAATGGTGCGGCATCTCAATCAGGTTGGTTTAAGAATGCCTATAAAATAGGGAAATAATTATAAAATCGAAAGTTTTCGGATGAAAAAGTTTCAGGAATTCAAAGAACTGTGTCAGACTTGACACAGTTCTTTTTTAACAATATACTGTATACAGTATTTGATATACAGAAATGATAAAGGAGGGATCATATGGATATATATAGAGAAGTGGAAAAGATAACAAAAGAAATGGTTGCAATTCCAAGTGTAAACGGGACTCCCGGCGAAAAGGATATTGGTGTTTATATTGAAAATTATCTGCGCAGTATTCCTTATTTTGCGGAGCACCCGGATCTGGTCATTGTAAAACCATTAAAAGAGGATGCACTTGGGAGAAGAAATGTGTTTGCTCTTTTGAAGGGCACAAAAGGTACTTCGAATCGGACGATCATTTTACATGGACATACGGATACGGTGGGCGTTGAGGATTTTGGTATATTAAAAGAATACGCATTTGATCCGGACCGGTTATTGCAGGAACTCCCGAAGGTACCGCTTCCAGAGGATGTACGCAAAGATTTGGAAAGTGGAGATTATATGTTTGGACGGGGCTGTTGTGATATGCAGAGTGGTGACGCTGTGTATATGGCGGTTGCCCGTGATCTGAGTACCCACTTGGAGGATCTGGATGGGAATCTGCTGTTATCTTTTAACCCGGTCGAGGAAAATATGCATACCGGTATGATTGAAGCGGTGGATTTCCTGATTGAACAGCGGGAAAAAAATGGTCTCAACTATTTAATGGCAATTAACAACGATTATACCTGTCCTTTATATGTGGGAGATACGCATCAGTATATTTACACCGGAACGGTAGGAAAACTATTGCCTTGCTTCTATATTCTTGGAAAGAATTCCCATGTTGGACAGTGTTTCGAAGGATTTGATGCATCTATGGTTGCGGCTGAGCTTGTCAAACAGATCAACCTCAATACATTGTTCTGTGATGCATATGACAATGAATATTCTCTGCCACCATCTGTCTTGAAGATGACAGATTTAAAGGATTTTTACAATGTACAGACCGCACAGGAAGCGTTTGTATATTTTAACTATTTTGTCCACAATGCCAGTGTGGAGGAAATCGTTGATAAATTAACAACAAGTGCAAAAACTGCACTGATTAAAGTCGAAGAGATCATTGAGACAGAATCGAAAAATTATTATGCACTTGCAGGGATGCATTACGAACGATTATCTTACCAGCCAATGGTTTATACATATGCACAGGTGTATGCGATGGCAAAGGCAAATTACGAGGGCGATATCGATGCGATGCTGGATGCATACACAGAATCTTTGCAGAATTCCGGGACAGACAGCCGGGATATCGCAATGCTTGTAACCAAGAAAGTTACTTCATACGCAAAGGTAAAATCTCCTGCGATTGTGCTATTTTTTGCACCGCCATATTGCCCGCATAATACGTTGAAATATGAGTGCCCAGAGGAGAATGCATGTCTTAGTGAGTTGACAGAGCTTATTACAGAGTTTGGAGAAGAAGAGAATTTGGATTATAAAATCCTTCATTTCTTCCCAAGCCTGAGTGATAGCAGTTACCTGAAAGTAGACGATCCACCGGCATCCAGAAAATTACTGATGGAGAATTTTGTAAAGAAGGATCGTCTGTATCCGGTAGATTTTGATAAAATAGCGGATTTGAATGTATTTGCAATCAACTTCGGTACCTATGGAAAAGATGCACATCAGTGGACCGAACGAGTATATAAACCATATACATTTGGAACTTTACCGAAGTTGGTCGAGAAAGCGATCTATCGTTTTCTCGGATAATCCCCCTCTTCTCACGTGTAGGACTGTGCGACTTTACCCGCGCAGTCCTTTTAAAGTGACAAAACTGTCACTTAGTTTGTCACGCCCCCGTAATGTATATTCGATATAATGTATGTGTAAGCGCAGGAAGACTGTACCTATACATATTTTTTGATAAACAACGGGGGTGCGATATGGAAAACTACACCAGACTTTCAATCAAATATCTAAAGTTTCAGAAAAAGCGAACAATCCTGACGATCCTGGGTGTCGCTTTAGCGTCAGGAATTCTGTTCGTGATATTAACCTTGTATTTCAGTAACTTCATCAATACCCGCGATGCACTTCGCAAGCAGGCAGATTACGAGATCGTGCTTTTGCCGGAGCAAAATCAGGATGTCCCGGCATTGCTCAAACAGGACTTCGTGAAGACAGCGTATCGTGGCAAATACTACGATTATTATTCGAGCTCCTATATTGAAAATGCAATCTACTTTAATGTGAAAAATCCTTACCGGTTGGACGCGAATGTGGAAACGATCGAGCAGACCTACGGTGTGAAGGCGCAATTAAACCAACAGCTCGCATCCTACTATCTGCAGGGCGACACCGGAAATGACACATACATTATTCTTCTGATGTTCCTGCTTTTGTCGTTCGTGATCGCAGTCATCGGAGTTGGAATCATCCGGACAACGATCCAGTTGAATACGATGGAACAGATCAAAGATTATGGAATCCTGCGTTGTATCGGAGCAACACAGGGACAGTTAAAAAGTGTGATATTCCGAATGGGATGCATGCAGGAGCTGCTTGGAATCCTTGGTGGAGTCGTGATCGGATTCCCAATTGCATATCTGGTTGGCTTATCCATGAATATCAAGGTTCGCCCGCATGTGCTTCCATTTCTGTATGTGCTGATTGTCTTTATCGGAGATCTGTTCTTCGTTATGGATGAGAATGGAAAACTCGCAAAGAAGATTTCGCCGATCGAGGCGGTGCGCGGGCAGACAAGCGGAACACGGAAGGTTAAGGCACGTAAGCAAAGCATTTTCGGAAAGATCTTCGGCGTGCAGGGCGATTATGCATACAAGAATCTGATGAGCAATAAGCGTCGGTTCTTAAAGACGATTGCAACATTTGCGTTATCAATCGCGGCATTTATCACGATCGCGACAATCTTCACTTCGTTTGTACAGATGCAGAAGCAGATTGCACCTTCTTACGGAGAGTATCAGGTGTATTTCTTCAACGAGGCAAATGATGAAGAGACCATAGATGCAGTGAAATCAGTACTCCCAAACGAAGAGACACTCACAGACATTGCACAGAATAAAGAAGTGACGGATGTGAAAGCAGTATATGCAGCGACTATGAAGGCTGCGGACTTCGAAGAATTCCGGACACATTTCACAGAGGATTTCCGGCAGGAAACGTTGGAGGGGCAGATCGTTGAACGGTTGGAAACAGGTGAGAAATATAAAGACAGTGCATCACCGGTGGACCGTGTGAGCGTGATTGGATATGGAGAGGAAGAGTATCAGAAATATGCGTCATATCTGGTCGAAGGAACGCTGGATGTCGATGAGAACGGAATTGTGCTTGTACAGAATGTGGAAGCAACGTTGGATGAAGGCATGGATGATGAATCCTATGATGCGATTGATCTGATTGCATCAACGGTGGAATATCCGGCGACGGATTATAAGCTTGGTGATACGATTAAGCTTTCGTGGGGGAATGACAAGAAGGTATATGAGATTCAGGGCATTGTCCGGATCGATAAGGATAAATTACAGACGCAGGGATTTGTAAAATGTATTGTACCGCTGACGAACTATTTCCGGATGACCGGACTTGAAAAATCGGATTCCACAGGTGTGAAATGTAAGCTTCGTTCGGACAATATCTCCGCTTCGCTGACATCGAAGCTGGTGAACGTGCTGGATAACTCAATGGGAGATTACTCGTATCCGGATGCCATTTATTCCGGGGCATTGTTTAGTACATCCATCAGCGCAATCAAATATATTCTTGCATTTGTGATTGTGATTTTATGTGTGAGTTCTCTGAATATCATCAATACGACAGCGAGCAATCTTTATCTGCGGCGGCAGGAATTCGCACAGCTTCGCGCAATCGGCGTATCGGTGCGGGAGCTTCGGAAGATGGTAATGCTCGAAGGTGTGATCTCCGTTATCTGTGCGAATGTGGTTGGTGATGTGCTTGGATTTGCAGTTATGATGCCGCTTGCGAAAGCAGCGCTGGTGTTGTTCATGGTGAAACTTACTTTCCCGATTATCGGTGCGGTGATTGGATTTGTGCTTTCCGTACTTGTAATGTGTGGATCCATCTATATACCGATGAAGCGGATGACAAACCGGATCGCGGATGATCTGAACGCAGCCGGGGATTGATTTGGAGTTTGGTTGAAGCTGGATTTAGACAGGATTGGGACTGAATTGGGGCAAAAAGCCAAAATAGAGGAAAATCCCCCAATGCAAAGAAGAAAGAAGCAAGCTGGATTGGGGAAAAAGCTGAAAAACAGAATATTTGCTCCAACGGGAAGAAGGAAGAAGCAAGCTGGATTGGGGGAAAGAGATAGAAAACAGGATATTTGCTCCAACAGGAAGAAAAGAAGAGAAAAACAGGTAGGAGTAAAGAAACAGAAAAAAGAAGAATTGCTCCAACAGAAAGAAATAAAATAACAAAAATAAAGATATCAGGAGGGAAATCAACATGGATATTGTAAAGATGGAACATGTCACGAAGATATATGGAAGCGGAGACACACGGGTTTGGGCGCTCGATGATGTGAATCTGACCGTGCAAAAAGGAGAAAGTCTGGCAGTGGTCGGAGCGTCTGGCTCCGGCAAGTCCACACTGCTGCATGTCATGGGCGGTGTCGACACGGTTACGAATGGAAAAGTAATCGTGGACGACCGGGATATCACAACATTGAAGGATGAGGAAATGTCGGTGTTCCGCCGGAGAAAAATCGGATTTGTATTTCAGTCGTATCATCTGATTCCAGTTCTGACTGTGGAGGAGAATATTCAGATGCCGATTCTGTTGGATCATAAGAAACCGGATCGGGAGTACATCGACCATGTCATTGAGATGCTTGGTTTGAAAGACAGACGGAAGCATCTGCCAAACCAGTTGTCCGGCGGACAGCAACAGCGCGCGGCAATCGCGCGGGCACTTGCAAACCGCCCGTCTCTGATTCTTGCCGATGAGCCGACCGGAGCACTTGATTCTACAAATGGAAATGAAGTTATGGCGCTGCTGCAGGACTCTGTAAAGAAGCTGAATCAGACCCTTGTGCTGATCACACATAACATCGATCTTGCCAGAGAGGCAGACCGCATCGTGCGGATCACAGATGGTAAGCTGACCGAGGAGTGAGCAGGAAAACGATAGGTTGTTAGAAAGACGGACTTAGATAGGTGAAGAGAACTTTGTGAGATGCCTAAAAGACAGGGAAAAACAGGGCAGAATTAAAGGAGAGAAAATGATGGCAAATAAGTCAGGATGGAAAAATCAACAAAGCAAACATCAAAGAAGAAATCACCATTTAAGAGAGATTATCCTTGCTATTCTGGTGGTTTTGAGTGTAGCTGCAACTGTATGTCCGTATTCCGCACAGGCGGCGACACCGAAGGTATTGGTTTCCGGTTACAAAGTATCAGCCGCGACGATCTATTCCGGAGATAATTTTAATCTGACTCTGGAGATTCTGAATACTTCCAAGAACAAAGTCAAAAATATGAAAGTGACAGTCGCTTCGGAAGGTGGCGAGATCATCCCGGTTACTGGAACAGGAAGTGCTTATGTGGCAGAGATTGCTGGAAATGAAACCAGTGAGCAGACATTTTCCATGCAGGCGGCAGCGGGACTTGCAGAGAAGACGTACAAGCTTTCTGTGAAGATGGGGTACGAGAATACTTCCGGCGAGGCATTTGAGATGGAGGATACGTTGTATCTGCCAGTATATCTGAAGCAGCGCATATCTGTGACAGATGTTATGACAGATGATGCGAAGGTCGGTGACGAGGTGGAGATTACCGCGCAGGTCAACAACCTCGGCGAGGGCATGCTCTACAATGTAAATGCCCGCGTGGAAGGAAAACACGTGGAGAAGCAGGAGACATACATCGGCAATATTGACACAGGAAAAAGCGGCAACGTAGATCTTCTGGCAAAGGCAGTCATGGTAACTGATTTTGAAGAGATGGCAAAACCGGAGGATTGGATCATTGTGACCTACGAAGACCGGAATGGCAATAAGCACGAAGAAAAAGTGGATGTATCCTTCTACATTGAGACGGTCGATTACGAAGATCTGGAGGTCTTGAAGGAAGCACCGGAGAAGACCGGACCTGTCACATGGCAGATTCTCCTGATTTGCGCCTGCGTGCTTGCAGTCGGTGTATTCGTGGGTGTAACTATTAACAAAAAACGTTCACGATAAGGTGAAATGGAGAAATCGCAAATCCCCAAAAGTGTAAATTGAGTTGTTCAGAAATACATATTCTAAAGCAGACCATTGAAGCACGCTGGCACTTAGCGAACGGCAAACTTGTTTGACGTGAGTTTAGTACCATTGCGTGATGAAGTGAGCGAGAGGAGAGCGCATATGAACCATAGGTTCATATTTAGGATGCGCTCGACGATTTACCGCCGAACGAAAGTGAGGGGGTGCTACCCGTGCGTGTCTGCATAGAATTGTATTTCTGAACAACTCACGATAAACTATATGGATTTGCGAAAAGGAGGAATCCATGAAATTTATCATGCATTTAACAATTCAAAATATCAAGCGTAGAAGGGTGCGAACCATCCTGACTCTCCTTGGCGTGATGATCGGTGTGGTAGCAGCAGTTGTCTCTTTGCTGTCGCTCGGAATGGGCGTGAAGCGGGAACTCCTGCAAGGCTATGGTGATGATGCTTCGATTCGGCAGATCACCGTGCAGACACCGGAGAACAACCAGAACAAGAAAATGCTTCTGACCGACCATACCATAGAGAAGCTTGCAAAGCTCGACAAGGTTGCGAATGTCTATCCGCGCTATGAAGTATTTACGAATATTCAGGTCGGTCAATATACCGCGTATACGAATCTGGTTGGTATCCCATCGGAGCAGTTATCCGCAATCGCGCTGACCGATACATCCAGCCTGTCGGAGCATGCGCGGAAACCAGAGCTGGTGATCGGAAATGCGATGGGTTACATGTTCTTCCACGAAGGATCTATGACCAGCTACCAAGACGGAAAAGGCGACCTGAACGCATGGATTGGCGAGAAGGCGAAGGTTTCACTGGGACTTGATGAAAATGAAATCACAGATCGGCTGACGATCGCGGGAGTGATGCAGGGGGACGCAGACGAGTTCAGTGAGCAGTCGCAGAGCATTTATTGCGATATTGATGTGCTGCGCGCATATCTGAAGAAACATGCAGCACAGGGAAATGTGCTTGGACAGCCACTCGACAAGAACGGAAATGCATACACCTCGTGGGTGTATTCAAGCGTGGTTGTCGAAGTCGGTAAGATGGAAGACGTTGAGTTTGTTGTCAAGAAATTACAGGATATGGGATATCAGACAACGAATATGAAGGAGTACCGTGATACAGCGATGCGTACAGTACGAATGCTGGAGTTGTTGCTGGGTGGCATCGGACTTATTTCGTTCCTTGTTGCGGCAATCGGTATCAGCAACACAATGACAACCGCTGTTTATGACCGGGTTGCGGAGATTGGAACCTTGAAGGTACTCGGCTGTGAGAAGCGGGAATTGATGGCAATGATCTTGCTGGAAGCAGGTATCTACGGACTTGTTGGTGGTGCGTGTGGCGTGGTATTGTCACTGCTTTTTGGGAAGATTATCAACCGAATCGCAGTATCTGCATTGCTTTTAGAAGCAGGTACGAAGATTGCTGTGATTACGCCAAAACTTGCATTATCAGCAGTCGGAATGGCGATGCTGCTTGGAACAATTGCAGGTTATTTTCCATCACGATGGGCGGCAAAGCTTTCACCGCTTACAGCGATGCGGAGAGATTGATAAATAAGAGATGTGACGTATCATCTGAAATGGTGGTGCGTCTTTTTCATATTGATGGTATAAAAAGCGTAAGAATACCAAGTAATATAGAAGGAATCTGGGATTATGGCACATAAGATATTGATGGTGGAGGACGATTTTGCCCTCGCAATGGGAACGGAATATGCGCTTACTTCGGAAGGCTATGCGGTGACAACCGCAGGAAATCTGGCACAGGCGCGTGAGAAATTCGACGATAGCATCGACCTTGTGCTGTTGGATGTGATGCTGCCGGATGGAACTGGATTTGAGTTTTGCAAGGAACTTCGGGAGAAGAACAGCGATGTCCCGATTATATTTCTGACGGCGGTTGCAGAGGAAGCAAATATTGTTCAAGGGCTGGAGATTGGGGCGGATGATTATGTGACGAAACCGTATCGTGTGAAGGAATTGCTGGCGCGGGTAGCAGTGAATATCCGGCGTTATACGCAGGCACGGCAGACGAGTCAAGAAAATAGCAATCGTGTTGTGACATTTGGAAATACGGCCTACGACGGCGAAGCATTTGTTCTGACACAGCATGGAGAGAAGCTTGATTGTACGACGAGCGAGCTGCGGTTGTTGCGATTTTTATTGCAGCATCGTGGACAGGTGATCAGTCGGAGTGCGATCATGGAACAGCTCTATGATATTGATGGAGAGTTTTTCGAGGACAATACACTTTCGGTCTATATCAAACGACTTCGACAGAAATTAGGGGAAGATGGAGCTTATATTGAGACGGTGCGTGGAATGGGGTACCGGTTCCGGAAGTAATTGTGAGTACATATGGTGCAGGTGATTCGTTTCGGAAGCAGATTGTAAAAATAGTTTGAAACGCATTGCTGCTGGATAATATATACAGGTGAAAAGTTACGAATTACAACAATTTCATAAGCGATTTTCTTATATGGCGGTATCGCATACAACATATACGCTGTTTTTGTTGTGCTTGTTCTTTGGCTGCGCGGCTGGCAGTTATGGGCGACGCTGTTACTTGGCTGTCTGCTGCTTGGAAGTGCTTACGTGGCAGGGCGTCGTTCAATCGGTACTATGAGCCGGGAGCTACGGGCAATCGTAGATATTATGAACCAGATTCTCGAAGCACCGGAACAGGTTCCGGCAGAACCATATAAGCAGGGCGAACTTGGAGAATTATATACGAATCTGTACAAGCTGGTGCAGGCGTTAAAGGAGAGTAACCGCAAGGAGCAAGAGGAGAAGATCTTTCTGAGGGATATTATGTCGGATATTTCCCATCAGCTGAAAACACCGCTTGCGTCGCTCACGGTATTTTTAGATCTGCTGTATGATGGACGCGTGCCAGATGTTGACAAACAGAAGCAGATGCTTTTGGAATCAAAAAATCAGGTCAGCCGTATGGAATGGATGGTGCTGTCCATGTTGAAACTTGCGCGTATCGAGGCGGGCGCCATCCAGTTTGAGAAGCATCCGTGCAGTCTATATGCGATTGTGGCGCAGGCGAAGGAGAGCGTCGCATATCTGACGGAGAAACGCGGGCAGCAGATTGATGTGCAGATCGACGAGAAACAGATGCTTGTCTGCGATGGAGACTGGCTGACCGAAGCAATCATCAATCTGTTGAAAAATGCATCGGACTATTCCGGCGAGCAGACGACGATCCATATCTGGACGGAAGACAATCCGATGTACACGCGCATTTATGTGAAGGATGAGGGCTGCGGCATCGCGGAGTCTGAACTGAAAAATATTTTCAAACGTTTCTATCGTATCAACAAAGAGGTCAATCCGAACAGTGTCGGAATCGGTCTTTCCCTGACGAAATCCATCGTCGAGGGCATGGGTGGTAAGATCTCGGTACGAAGCGAGCTTGGCTGCTATACGCAGTTTATCCTGACGTTTGTGCATACATAAATATGTTTGAGGGTATGTGGTAAGCATAGACAGATTTAACAGAAAACATTTGAGTTATTCCAATCAAAGTGTTACACTCATAGAGAAGTATTGTTGAAAAGCAAATAAATGAGGTGTAGATATGGAACAGACAGGCGGAAAGTGGATGTCTCTGATCGGGGCATACATGATCGTAAAGGGAATTGTCAATCTGATATTGGGATTTTCGGTTGGAAATATTGTGACGCTGCTAATCAGTGGTGTACTCGCATTCCTGATCATCAAGGGCGTGCCATATATGAATTATGTGACCGGCGCGTATCTGGCGTTGATGAGCGTGATACATATCATCCCGAATATTCAGGGACATCATTGGTTTTATCTGGCAGAGGGTATTATTGATCTGATTGCAGCAGTTGTGCTGTTCACAAGCGGAAGAACCAAAGAATCATAAAGCGAAAATAAAAACATGGAGGGAGCGAAAGTCCAGCCATGTTTTTCATTTATATAAAAATGGAGTGAACGTAAAATGAACGAACGATTAGACAAACAGATGGATTTCATCCGGGAGATCGACAAGGAGAAATTCATTACCCGGATGACGAAGTTAACTGATGGAAAACGTCGGGAAAATGATGCAGAACACGCATGGCATATGGCAATTATGACGATTCTGCTTTCCGAATATGCAAATGAGAAGATTGACGTGCTGCGGACAGTCACGATGCTCTTAATCCACGATCTGGTGGAAATCGATGCGGGAGACACTTACGCCTATGATGAGGAAGGCAAGAAGACGCAGGAAGCGCGGGAGAAGAAAGCGGCAGACCGCATCTACAATCTGCTTCCAGCGGATCAGGCGAAGAAACTGTATGATATCTGGCTGGAGTTCGAGGCGAAGGAGACGCCGGAAGCGAAGTTTGCACGCGCGATGGATAACCTGCAGCCGATGATGCTCACTGCAAGTACAGGTGGCTTTGACTGGAAAGACCGGGGCGTGCGTGCGGAACAGGTAATGAAGCGCAACGAGATCACGCCGGAAGGTTCGAAGACGTTGTGGGATTATGCATACGATAATTTCCTGAAGCCGAATATTGAGAATGGAAATCTACAGTAATGGAGGCGAAACATCGTGTCCGGAGAGACGAAAAGTAAGAAAAAATATGAGATTGATATGTGCAACGGTGCCATCCTGCCGAAGCTGCTGGCGTTCACGCTGCCACTGATGTGTTCGAGCGTGCTGCAGCTTTTATTCAATGCGGCTGATATCATCGTTGTTGGAAACTTTGCAGGGGATACGGCGCTTGCAGCAGTCGGAAGCAACACAGCGCTCATCAATCTGTTGACGAACTTTTTCCTGGGACTGTCAATTGGTGCAAATGTACTGGTGGCGCGGTTCTATGGTGCGAAGGCAGAGGAAGATGTCAGCGATACCGTACATACGGCGATGCTTTTGAGTGTTTTCAGCGGCATCATTCTGACTGTGATCGGTTGTATCGGAGCGAGACAGATTCTGATCTGGATGCAGACACCAGAGGATGTACTTCCGCTTGCGACAACGTATCTGCGCATTTATTTTATAGGTATGACATCCATGATGGTATATAACTTCGGCAGTGCCATCCTGCGTGCGGTCGGAGATACGAAACGACCACTTTACTACCTGTCGGCGGCAGGTGTTATCAATATTGGACTGAACCTGCTTTTTGTAATCGTGTTCCGTATGAGCGTGGCAGGTGTTGCACTGGCGACGGTTATTTCTGAGACGATCTCTGCCAGTCTGGTCATCCGCTGTATGATGAAGGAGAAGGGCAGTATCCGTCTGACGCCATCAAAGCTTCGCATTCATCCGAAGCGGTTTGCAGAGATTCTGCGGATCGGACTCCCGGCGAGTCTGCAGGGCGTGATTTTTGCGATATCAAATGTCATTATCCAGTCGTCCGTCAATTCTTTTGGATCGACGGTCGTTGCCGGGAATTCTGCGGCTAGCAATATCGAGGGCTTTGTGTATGTATCGATGAACTCATTTTATCAGGGTACGATCAGCTTCACGAGCCAGAATGTCGGCGCGGGCAAATACGAGCGTGTGAATAAAATTTTATTTACGGCACAGGCATGCGTGATCGTGACCGGTCTGGTGCTTGGCAATCTGGCGGTATTCTTCGGACCGGATCTGCTTGGATTTTATACGAGAAGTGCGGCTGTGAAAGCGGCTGGTATGAATCGTCTGAAGATTATATGTACAGTTTATGCGCTGTGTGGTATTATGGATGTCATGGTTGGCTCACTGCGCGGACTTGGGTATTCCGTGATGCCGACGATCGTATCTCTGATTGGTGCGTGCGGACTCCGACTGTTGTGGATATTTACATTTTTCCGCATATACGAGCAGTTCCATACACCGCAGTCGCTGTATCTGACCTATCCGGTAAGCTGGATCATCACGATCTGCGCACACGTGGTCTGCTTTGTGATTGTGCGTCGTAGGATAAGCAGGCGGTTGAAGACACAGAGCATGGCACAGTAACGCACAAACATATTTGGCATGCGGTATTCGATGATGCAGATCATGCGGATGGTACATGTTGTATGCAGAAAATAATTCTGGGAATAAATAAGGTATAAATTTTAATATAAAGGAGACTTACGATGAAACAGGGTATCATATTTGACATGGATGGCACATTGTGGGATTCTGCGGATGGAGTCGCAAAATCATGGACACAGGTGATTCAAAACGAGTATAAGAAAGATATGGCAGTTACCGAGCAGGATATCAAGCGGGTGATGGGCAAAACAATGGACGTGATAGGAGATATTTTTTTCCCGGAGCTTACTTTGGCGGAACAGAAATCTCTGGTTGGAAAATGCGGTGACTGGGAGAATGAGTATCTCCGCAGAAACGGAGGAAAACTTTACCCGGAGTTGGAGAATACACTGAAAAAACTCAAAGAACAGTATCATCTGTATATCGTAAGTAACTGCCAGAGTGGCTATATCGAGGCATTTCTGGACTATTATAATTTTGGACAGTATTTTGAAGATATTGAATGTTATGGAAATAACGAGAAGAGCAAGGGGGATAACATCCGTCTTGTGATGGAGCGAAATGGTCTGGAGCAGACCATCTATGTCGGGGATATCCAGGGCGATTATGATGCGACAATGCAGGCGGGGGCGACCTTCATTCACGCAAAATATGGATTTGGAACGATCAATACAGAAGTTGCAGAAATCGAGAAGTTCAGTGACCTTCCGGAAGTGGCTGCCAGAGTGTTTCAGGAGATGAAAGCGTAACTGCCGCAGAACAGGATGACGAATGTGCGCACAATGAAATAAGAGGGAGACTGGTAGATTGGAACAGACGATGCAGGCAGAAAAAACAGAAGTTATACGCACGGGAATTACAGGCAGTACGCTCAAGATCATTGCTATGATCACGATGCTGATTGATCACATTGGGGCAACCATTGTGTTACAGCTTGTCCAGCGAAATTCGGATAATTTTGATGCATTTGGAAATGTGCGTATGACAGGGATGGTTATCCTGTATTATGTTCTGCGTGGCATTGGCAGATTGGCATTTCCCATTTTTATTTTTCTGTTGCTAGAGGGATTTCAGTATACACATAACCGGTTTCTCTATATTGGACGACTGCTGCTTTTTGCGATTATTTCGGAGATTCCGTTTGATCTGGCAGTGAATCTGTCGACGAATAGCATCTTGAAAGGGCATGTATTGGAATTTGCCAGCCAGAATGTATTCTTTACACTGGCAATCGGTATGATTGTGCTGACGGTATTGGAGGGACTGCGAGTCCTGCAAATAGATACGATTTTGAAAACGATTCTGATCGTTGGTGTGGTTGCGTTTGGGGCGGCGCTTGCATATGCGCTGCATACAGATTATGGTGCAGTCGGCGTCCTGGCGATCTGTACGGCATATGGATTCCGGAATCAAAAAAAGGAACTGCGGATGGCAGCTCCTTGTGTTGTATTATCAGTATTAAATATGTCAGAATTATGCGCACTTGTGGATGCAGGCATTGTCCATTTTTACAATGGAAAACGCGGGTTGAAATTAAAATGGGTATTTTACATATTCTATCCGCTGCATTTGCTGATTCTTGCCGGCATCTGCGTGCTGCTTTTTAAATAGAAAATATTATGCATAATTGTTATACATCAGACCACTGTAAACAGACTGCGTATAGGTTGCGGTCTGTTTTTCTTTTGCGTTCGGATATGTCACAATCAGGCGGTCGATGTAAGCGAGCGGATCTAAGGTCAGACGATTCACTGTCTTTCCGATATCTGCCCGAAGGCTGGAATTTTCTCCAAACAGTGTATTTAATGTATCGTACGAAATGCCGTTTGCCTGTGCAACATCAAACTGCATGCGATGATCCTCGCCAATGGTAATGCCGATGGAGGCAAGCTGTTCCTCATGACGTGTGACAATACCAGAGATATCGTGATAGAGGTTGCGGCTTCCAATAGAGGTTGGTTCGCCCTCCTCGGAGAGGGTAACTAACTGATTGTATGCATCAGTGAAATTTGTCATTTGATCGACAAGCAGGCTTTTGTCCGGTGTGAACTGCACATTTACTGGTGTATCTGTGACCTTATGAAAATCAAATTCCGCAACTTGATTGATCGAGATATGATTGGAGGTTGAGGAATGCACCAGATCGTTGATGTAAAATCGCGCATTTTCCGGATAGGTCTGTATCTGATTGAGTCCGAAAGTATCAACTACTTCGGCACCCTGTTTTTTATCAAATGTAAAATATAAGGAAGAAACGGTCTCTGGCGTACCTGTATCCGCAGAAGCGAGCATAAGTGCACTCGTATTTCCTTCCTTTATAATAGAAGCGCGTACATCAATATGCCTGCGGTTGATCTGATCGGCAAGCTGTTCCTGCAAAGACAGGTTTGTATCAGCACCGGAAACAGACAATGTAAATGGGAGATTGCCATGTATCGTCTGCATGGAGAAGCTGTAGCTGCCCGGTGCAAGTGCCGTGCCGTCGGAATCAAGGTAAGTGCCGACATTTACCTGCTCGTTGGCAAGCTGGTCGATTTGCAGAGTCATATGATCCGGGAGTTCGCCAGACGCATGTGCACGGAAAGAACCAGATACCGCATCTGGATTATCTGTGAAGATCTGCTTCTTTGTGTAAAGCTCACTGTCTGGATTCGCCAATTGGTCGGTGATGTCACGCAGGGTTAGCGCCTGTTCCTTGATATCAATCATATGCTCCTGTCTCGATTCCGAAAGGGAAACCAGATAGAGCGGGGATGACTGATTGTATTTGGAAATACTGTTGTAAACCGCTTTGAGTTCGGAAGCCTTGTGCGTGCGTGTGCGACGCTTCGGTACAAGATCATGGTTTAAATAATTGTACACTTGTGATATATTCATATAAGAAGGCCTCCTTTCCCAATATAATGGTTTTGTTATAATTAAATATATTATAAATATCGTAAAAATTCAACTTTTTCCTTGACTTTATATGCAGGTTTTGTTATTCTAAAGCTTGCGATGGAAGAGGTCCTTTTTTTTTGCACGAAAAAAGAGGATTCTAAGATGTCATCTGTGAAAAAATAAATATGGAGGTGGACAGTTGTGCGTGTAAAAATTACATTGGCATGTCAGGATTGTAAACAGCGTAATTACAATATGACAAAGGATAAGAAAACGCATCCAGACAGAATGGAAACAAAGAAGTATTGTAAGTTCTGTAAGAAGCACACGATGCACAAGGAAACAAAGTAATCGGAGGAGTAGTCTATGTCAAAAAAAGAAGAGACTTCTTCACCTTCCTTGAAGAGAAGCTGGTTTCAGGAGCTGAAAGCAGAGTTCGGCAAGATCACTTGGCCGACAAAGGACAAGCTCGTGAGACAGTCTGCGGCTGTAATCGTGATTTCCGTAATTCTCGGATTTATCATTGCAGGTGTGGATTACCTGTTACAGATCGGTTTAACTTATATTGTTGGTTAGGTAGGTGAATGTATGTCAGAACTATTCGAAAACGAAGCTGCAACATCTGGAACACCAGAAAGCGGAATTCCGACCGATGGTGAGGCAAGATGGTATGTAGCTCATACCTACTCAGGTTATGAGAACAAGGTGAAAAATGATATCGAGAAGACTGTTGAAAACAGAAAGCTTCAAGAGCAAATCCTTGAGGTAACCGTACCGGTTCAGGAGGTAATTGAGACAACAAAGACAGGCGCGAAAAAGACAGTTCAGAGAAAGTTGTTTCCGGGTTATGTTCTGGTTCATATGTATATGAACGATGTTACATGGTATGTAGTTCGTAACACACGGGGTGTTACAGGATTTGTAGGTCCGGAATCCAAGCCGGTTCCTTTGACAGAGCGCGAGATGCGTGCGATGGGTATCGTGACTGAGGCACCAGTGGTTCACATTGATGTGGAAGTTGGCGATCAGATCAAGGTTATTACCGGAGCTTGGGAAGGCAATGTTGCTGTTGTTAAGGCAATTAACGAGAGCAAGAGAACCGTAACCATTGACGTTGACATTTTCGGACGTGCTACATCTGTTGAGATTGGATTTGGAGATATCCAGAAGATGTAAGAGGTTTAGGAGGTAGCTATAATGGCTAAGAAAGTAGAAGGATATATTAAATTACAGATTCCTGCAGGAAAGGCAACACCTGCACCACCTGTTGGTCCTGCACTTGGACAGCACGGTGTAAACATTGTACAGTTCACAAAGGAGTTTAACGCAAGAACTGCTGATCAGGGCGATATGATCATCCCTGTTGTTATCACAGTTTATGCAGATAAGAGTTTCAGCTTTGTAACTAAGACTCCACCGGCAGCAGTACTGCTTAAGAAGGCGTGCGGCCTTAAGTCAGCATCTGCAGCACCGAACAAGACAAAGGTTGCAAAGATTTCTAAGGCTAAGGTTCAGGAGATCGCTGAGCTGAAGATGCCAGACCTGAATGCAGCAAGCCTTGAGGCTGCTATGAGCATGATCGCTGGTACAGCTCGTTCTATGGGAATCGAAGTTGAGGACTAATAAGAAATAATCGTAGGAGGGTCGCTCCCGCAAAAACTACAGGAGGTTTATTTGAATGAAAACAGGTAAGAGATATTCAGAAGCTGCAAAGCTTATTGAAAAGACAAAAACATATGACTTAGAAGAGGCTGTTGCACTCGTTAAGAAAACAGCTAGCGCAAAGTTTGATGAGACAATCGAAGCTCACTTCCGTTTGGGCGTAGATGGTCGTCATGCAGACCAGCAGGTTCGTGGTGCAGTTGTTCTTCCTCACGGAACAGGTAAGACTGTAAAGGTTCTCGTATTTGCTAAGGGTAACAAGGTAGACGAGGCTCTTGCAGCAGGCGCTGATTACGCAGGTGGAGATGAGCTTGTACCAAAGATCCAGAACGAAGGCTGGTTGGATTTTGATGTTGTTGTTGCTACACCAGATATGATGGGTGTTGTTGGACGTCTTGGACGTGTCCTTGGACCAAAGGGCTTGATGCCAAATCCAAAGGCTGGTACAGTTACTATGGACGTAACAAAGGCAATCAACGATATTAAGGCTGGTAAGATTGAGTACAGACTTGATAAGTCAAACATTATCCACGTGCCAATTGGAAAGGCTTCTTTCACAGAGGAGCAGTTAACAGACAACTTCCAGACTTTAATAGATGCAGTTGTTAAGGCTAAGCCTGCAGCAGCAAAGGGACAGTACATTAAGAGCTTAGTAGTAGCTTCTACAATGGGTCCTGGCGTAAAGCTGAACGTTACAAAGTACTAAGATTTAGCCGTAACAGAGAAAAGAGTGTGAATGGATTCCGACACGGAGTGCATGCGCACTCTTTTTTTCTTGCTTTTCAGACGCAATAATAGTAAAATTAAAGTACTTGAGACATCGAGAAAGTAATTTATACCAAGGGGGTACAGACAATGGAAAAGGAACAGATTGTAACGAAACTTACGGAAGTGATTCATGATGTGTTACCGGAATTGGATGAGGTAGATATGCATGCAAATATGGTAAACGAATATGGCGTGAATTCCGTATCTTTGATTCGCCTGCTCGTAGCAGCAGAAAGCAAGTTTGATATTTCATTTACCGATTATGAGCTTGCACTCAGCGATTACGATTCGTTCAGCGATATTGCAGCAGTGATAGCGGAAAAATTAGCATAGATTGGGAGGAACAGTAAAATGGCAGATATGAAAAAATTACCAGTAACATATCCAATGATTACATCTTGGCAGTGGCATGCAACACTGTTTTCCATTCTCTCAGATGATGAGAATGCAAAGAAATGGATTTTCAGCAACTACATTCAGCTTCGTTGCTACAACATTCAGGAGATCTTCACAGGCGATGATATGCTTCTCGCAGATATGATGCCAGGAAGCAGCGCATTGAAGCAGTGTCCATACCTGATGTTCTCACTTCTTACGAAAGAGCAGATTCAGAGCTATTGTGGAAACATCATTGATTTCATTATCAAGACTATCGACCTGAATGGATATGTATATGGCGTATTTGATGAGGCAAAGATTTTGTGTGATGCAGAGGTAGATTACAAGTTCCCTCATGAGTTATTCATCTATGGATACAACCGTGACGAGGAAGTATTCTATGTAGGAGACTTCACATTCCAGGATCATTATTCATATAACACAGTCAGCTTCTCTGATCTGGAGCGTGGCTATGAAGTTATCACAGAGCAGGATGACCATGTATTTAAGGATGATCACAAGGGTGGCCGTGGATTGTATGTTGTTATGAAGAACACTGAGCATCCAATCTATGAAGTGGATATCGAGCTGATTAAGCAGACAATCAGTGAGTACCTGAATTCTCAGGATACAAAGGATCATTTCCGTATGCTTCGTAACCGTTTTGATGATACAACATTTGGTATCAAGGTTTATGACAAGGTGCTTGCACAGATCGAGAAGCAGCTGCATGCAGAGGAGCCAGATTTCGATATCCGTGCATTGCATGTAATGTATGACCATAAGGTTTTGATGTTAGAGCGTATTAAGTATCTGATGAATCACGGATTCCTGAAATACAATGAGGATACGATCAATGAGTACCAGACGGTTGTTCGTAATATGCTGACCGCTCGTAACCTGCTTGTCCGTATTTCTATCACAGGTGAGATTGAGTCTTCAGTCAGATTCAAGACATACCTCGATGCAGCAAAGGAGAAGGAAATCAGCATTCTCTTCCGTATTCTTGCAGAACTGGAAGATAAATAATATGACAAAGATTCATGTATCGGTTGTAAAAGTAAATCGTGAATACTTAGAACAACATTTTGATAAATTGGTTGAACGCTTATACCCGGAACGAAAGTCCCGGGTATTGGCTTTTCGTAGGCGGGAACCAGCATATACATCGATCGTAGCAGGTTTATTGTTGCAGACACTTGTAGAAGAAAAGCTTGGTATCTCCCCACAGGCATTGGTGCTTGAAAAAAACGAGAATGGAAAGCCAACGGTACAGGGACATCCAGCGTTTTATTTCAATCTCTCCCATGCGGGTGATTATGTCGTGCTGGCGCACGGTGATGTGCCCCTGGGGGTCGATATCGAGCAGATCCGGGAAAAGGATAATCTGCGTGTTGCCAGACGTTGCTTTACCGAGCGGGAGTATGCTTATGTATCCGGACAAAAAGAGGTGGTATCTCAGGAGACGGCAGGTGCGCCTGGTGAGGTGGCGGAGAAATTGGGGTTCGAGCCGGATGACAGTTTGTGTGCAGAGCGGTTCTTCTATCTATGGACGATGAAAGAGGCATATCTGAAGCTTACAGGCGATGGAATCAGTGTGCCGCTCAATTCCTTTGAAATCGATCCGGTGCAGAAAACCGTCATTGGTACATCGTACCGGTATTTTATGCTTCGGATGGATGATTATTGGATTTCTGTGTGTGCGGAGGGGGATTGTACCGTGGAATACAGGCTGGATTCCTGCATCCGTTTTTGAGATGGTCGGTTATGCCGATCTTATGGAGACATCCAGGTTTGTACGTTTGGACTTTTGAGGATTTTGAAATTTGAAATTTGAATTCAATTTTGTTAAGAAATCGCTTGACATTTAGTTGAAACTACGATAGAATATCATCTGTTGTGAGACACAACACAGATGCGGTCGTAGCTCAGCTGGATAGAGCACTTGGCTACGGACCAAGGTGTCGGGAGTTCGAATCTTCTCGGCCGCATATCTTAAAGCTTTCCAATTTATTGGGAAGCTTTTTTTTCGTATAAATAAGGCAGATAAGACGAGAGAGTCGATCTTTAATTTTATAGTTAATATGCGAGCCATCAAAATGTAAATAAGGATGCAACATATCAACGAATTCTCAAGCAGACCATTGGAGCACATCAGCACTTAACGAGGAAAGTGACAATTCGTAGAATTGATACTTTGCGAGTTTAGTGTCTGCTATGTGCGGAAGTGAGCGGGAGCGCGTCTGCGTAGAATTACGTTGTATGTTGCCTCCGTAAAACATATTAAATGGCTCGCAAACTAAAATAAAAAGACGATCGAACCTCGACCGTCTTATAAGCTGGGCTACCAGGATTCGAACCTGGAAAATGCTGGAGTCAGAGTCCAGTGCCTTACCATTTGGCGATAGCCCATCATTATGAAGTTTGGAGACTCTTTTGTGTCTCACAAGATGGTATTATATTACATGTCTTTTGAAATTGCAAGCCTTTTTTGAAAAAAATTTACAAAAAGTTGAAACATACTACAATTCCGCCTACTTGTCAGGAATTGGATAAATAATTGTTTGACAAACGGAAACAAATACTATATGATTGCTTACGTTGAACGCTAGGAGAAAACAAAGATTTTTGTAAATCGATTGCGTAGTGAACAACCATTTGAAAGGAAGTAAGTATGAGTAGCGTAATATATGTGGTTCCGTGGGCCATTTGTGATACAGAAAGCATATATGTGAAGAAAGTCAAGGGCGACGATGTACAGGTGCCAGAGAAGGGCAGTGAGTTTAATTCATGGTGCATTCGAAACGTGATTGCAAGTCCGGATCGCAGAACAAAGGATACGTATGCGATTGTGGATGTATTCAATGGCTATAAGGAAAAGATGAATGAGAAGGGCATGTCTGTGTTCTCACTTACCAATTCACAGGATGTATTGGAAAATCTGGGCTTCCAGAAAGCAGATGATACAGAGGCATCATTTATAAAGAATAAAGTTTTGAAGTTGAATAAGGACAAGAAAAAATAGACCACGCATGTTTGTGGTCTATTTTTTAGAAAGTAGGAAAAAATGATAGAAATTGGAAAATGGAATGATCTGAAAGTCATTCGCTCGAAAGACTTTGGTATATACCTTGGTGAAGAGGACAGCTCGACGGCAGAGACGGTGCTGCTTCCGAGAAAACAGGTGCCGGAGGGTGTGAAAGCCGGTGCATCCCTGCGCGTCTTTATTTACCGTGATTCACAGGACCGAATCATTGCGACAACGAATACACCATTGATCACAGTCGGTGAGGTAAAGAAGCTGCAGGTAAAGAGCGTGACAAGCTTAGGTGCATTTATGGACTGCGGGCTGGAACGTGACGTGCTGCTTCCATTTAAAGAACAGACGGCGAAGGTGGAGGCTGGGAAGTCCTATCTGGTGCGGATGTATGTGGATAAATCCGGACGTCTGGCAGTGTCAATGAAGATAGGAAAAGAATTGCAGCCAATCGAAGGCTACGAAGAAGGACAGGATTTCGTTGGAACCGTGTATGAGTTCAAGAAGGATTTTGGTGCATTTGTGGCAATTGACGACAAATATCCGGGACTCATCTATACAAGTGAATTGTATGCGCCAGTGCGGGTCGGCGATGAAGTACATGGCAGAATCGTAAAGATCCGTCCGGATGGAAAGGCAGATCTCGCGTTGCGGAAGCTTGCGTATGCGCAGATGGAAGAGGACAGTGAGATGGTATATGCCGTTATAAAGAGTTATAAGGGCGTTTTGCCGTTTACAGATAAGGCAGATAAGGATATAATCAAGAAGGAGTTCGGACTCAGTAAAAACGCGTTTAAGCGCGCCTGTGGACGTCTCTTAAAAGAGGGAAAGATCCGCATTACGGAGAAGACAATCGAACTCGTTGATTAGATAACATTTATAGGAGGTACTTATATTATGAAGACAGTGATTCAGACACCAAAGGCACCAGCCGCAATCGGACCATATTCACAGGCGATTGCAGTTGGAGATATGATTTATACATCAGGTATGATTCCAATCATTCCAGAAACGGGCGAGCTTGAGACAGGCGATGTTAAGGCACAGGCGAAGCAGGCAATCGGAAACCTGATTGCGTTGTTGAATGAGGCAGGCAGCGATGCGGAGCATGTGGTAAAGACGACGGTATTTATTAAAGATATGAATGATTTTGCGGCAGTGAATGAAGTATATGCAACGTTCTTTGAGAAAGACTGTCCGGCACGTTCGTGTGTGGAGGTTGCAAGACTTCCAAAGGATGTGAAGATTGAAATCGAAGCAATCGCAATCAAAAAATAATATAATAAGTATATTGAACAGTAAAAACAAGTGAAAACGCTCGATTATGTTATTTTCTGCTTGCATAATTACATATGAGTGGTAAAATAAAGGGCAGATAATACGCATGAGGGAAAGGAAGTAATAAATCATGAGCAAAAATATTGATTGGTCTTCACTCGGCTTTGGCTATGTGCAGACAGACAAGCGTTTCGTATCAAACTATAAGAACGGTGCATGGGATGATGGTGTACTGACCGAGGATGCAACAGTTAATCTGAGTGAGTGTGCCGGAGTTCTTCAGTATGCACAGACATGTTTTGAAGGTTTGAAGGCATATACAACAGAGAAGGGACAGATCGTGATTTTCCGTCCTGACTTAAATGCATCCCGTATGGCAGATTCCTGCAAGCGTCTGGAGATGCCTGTATATCCGGAGGATAAGTGGGTTGATGCAGTCGTAAAGACAGTAGAGGCGAATATTGACTGGGTACCACCATATGGTTCCGGTGCAACCCTGTACATCCGTCCATATATGTTCGGCAGCAACCCGGTTATCGGTGTAAAGCCAGCGGATGAGTATCAGTTCCGTGTATTCTGTACACCAGTTGGTCCTTACTTCAAGGGCGGTGCAAAGCCAATCGTAATCCGTGTCAGTGATTATGACCGTGCAGCACCTCATGGAACAGGTCATATCAAGGCTGGATTGAACTACGCTATGAGCTTATATCCAATCGTAGATGCACATAATCAGGGCTTCGCTGAGAATATGTATCTGGATGCTGCAACACGTACAAAGGTAGAGGAGACAGGTGGAGCAAACTTCATCTTCGTTACAAAGGATGGCACATTGGTAACACCAAAGTCAGACAGTATCCTTCCTTCTATCACACGTCGTTCATTGATGGTAGTTGCGGAGAAGTACCTTGGCATGAAGGTGGAGCACAGAGAGGTTTACTTCGATGAGGTTAAGGATTTCGCAGAGTGTGGTCTGTGTGGTACAGCTGCAGTTATCTCTCCAGTTGGAAAGATTAACGACCACGGCAAGGAAATCTGCTTCCCAAGTGGAATGGAAGAGATGGGACCATATACAAAGAAGCTGTATGACGCTCTGACAGGTATCCAGATGGGACGTATCGAGGCACCAGAAGGCTGGATTAAGGTAATCAAATAATTTATGAATAAAAAAATATTAACCATCACAATTCCCTGCTATAATTCGCAGGACTATATGAAGAAGTGCGTGGATCACGCATTGCTTGGTGGCGAACTGGTAGAAATACTGATTGTGGATGATGGATCTACAGACGACACCGCGAAGATCGCAGATGCCTATGCGGAGAAATATCCGACGATCGTAAAGGCAATTCATAAAGAAAATGGTGGGCATGGCGATGCGGTGAATACCGGTATCGCTCATGCAACCGGAGTCTATTTCAAGGTCGTTGACAGTGATGACTGGCTTGATAAAGAAGCCTATAAGCAGGTGTTGAAGGTCTTGAAGAAGCTTGTGGAAGATGAGAAGGATTTAGATGTCCTGCTCTCCAACTATATCTATGATAAGGTGGAACGCCGGAAGAAGCGTGTCATGCGTTATCATGGTGCTTTGCCGGAGAAACGGATCATAAGCTGGGAAGACAGCCGGATTCGGTTCAACAAGTTTCAGTATGTATTGATGCATTCGGTGATTTACCGGACACAGCTGCTGAAGGACTGCGGACTGCAACTTCCGAAGCATACATTTTATGTGGATAATCTCTATATCTTTGAACCGATGATCCATGTGAAGAAGCTGATGTACTTAAATGTCGACTTGTATCACTATTATATTGGCAGAGAAGGACAGTCGGTCAATGAAAAGACGATGATGAAGCGGATCGATCAGCAGATGCTTGTCAATCGGACGCTGATCCAGTTTTTCAGTGAGAACCGAAAAGAACTCCCTCCACAGATGTACCGTTTCCTGTTCCAGTACTTAGATATGATGATGTGTGTTGCATCGAGTATCTGTGTTGTATCGAAGGACAAGGAGCTGTATAAGAAGAAAAAAGAGCTGTGGAAGTATCTGAAGGATACGGATGCAGAATTATACAAGGAGCTTCGAACAACGTTGTTTGGAATCACATTCAATCTGCACGGACCAACGGGCAGATGGTTTGCAAGAACCGGATATCGTCTGTTCCAGAAGTTGTTTGGATTTAATTAGACAAATAAAAAAATTCCGAAGTTTGTTTATATCAGACTTCGGAATTTTTTATTTATCATTGTTTCTTTCTGCCCCAAGGGATTACATAGACAATCGGATAGAGGATTGCTGCCAGCGCAAATGCACCGATGACATCCCATACGGAATGCTGCTTCAAAAACATGGTAGATAAGATGATCAGGATGCCGATGATTGTTGCGATTACCTTGATCCATGTTTTATCTTTCATGCCCTTGCTCCTGTACAGGGCAACGAGACAACCAAGTGTGTTAAATACGTGCAGACTTGGGAATACGTTCGTGCTTGTGTCTGTCTTATACAGCATCTTGACGAGTTTTGCACACAGGTTATTGTTGTAGGAGATATCCTGCCGCAGATCCAGACCATTGTGCCAGATGGTGCAGATGATCAGGAAAATCGTCATGCCGCTGAACAGATACGCACAGCATTGATAATATTCTTTCTTGGAATAGAAAAATTCATAGCCGACAATCGCCGGGACGAACAAAAACCACATAAAATACGGAATAATAAAATATTCACAGAACGGAATCTTGTAGTCGATTGGCATCGATACAAGATGAAAATCCGTAGTTACTGTCTTTTCCAGCCACATAAACCATGGCATGTAGAAAACGATGTAGAGTAGTGTCCATATGTGGTTATATTTTCTGATGAATTTTCCTGCCTTCATAAGGGGGTGTGAAAACCTTTCTTTTTCTTTTGTGTCACAAATCTGTTTGCCGACAGGAGTTAGTATATCATGCTTCCTCAGAATGTGCAATCGCAGCGCCAACAAATCCTAAGAATAATGGATGAGCTTTGTTAGGACGACTCTTAAACTCTGGATGCGCCTGTGTTCCGATAAACCAAGGGTGATCTGGAAGCTCGATCATTTCTACGATATGACCATCTGGAGATAAACCAGACAGGAGCATGCCGTGATCGGTCAGAACCTTTCTATAATCGTTGTTTACCTCATAACGATGTCTGTGACGTTCGTTGATGTGGTCCGTACCATATAACTGGTATGCTTTTGAACTCTTATCAAGTACACAAGGATAAGAACCAAGTCTTAGTGTTCCGCCTAAGTCTGTGACACCATTCTGGTCAGGCATGATATGGATGACCTGATGGCTGGAACTAGGGTTGAACTCGGAGCTGTTCGCATCCGGATAGCCGACAACATTTCTTACGAATTCCACGATGGTAAGCTGCATACCAAGACATAAGCCAAGGTATGGAATCTTGTTCTCCCGTGCATAGGTAATTGCCTCGATCATACCCTCGATACCACGGTCGCCGAAACCACCTGGAACTAAGATACCGGATACATCTCCTAAGATCTCTGCAACATTTTCCTTTGTTACAAGTTCGGAATCTACCCACTTGATCTCAACATCCGCACGATGTGCGACACCGGCATGCTTCAGGGATTCTACAACAGAGATGTAAGCGTCGTGCAGGCTGACATATTTTCCAACTAAAGCGACACGTACCTTCTTTTGCGGATGCTTCCAGTTGTCCACCATGGTGATCCAGTCGTCAAGATCTGGCTTTGGACATGGGATATGGAGGCATTTGCAGGCCGCATCGGCAAGCTTCTCGTGCTCCATAGCAAGTACCACTTCATATAATACATCCACGTCCAGATTCTGGATGACACATTCGCTAGGAACGTTACAGAAGCTGGCAATCTTATCTTTAATTGCTTTGTCTAACGGAAGGTCGGAACGGCAAACCAAGATATCTGGCTGGATACCAAGTGACTGACAAGTTTTTACACTTGCCTGTGTCGGCTTTGTCTTCAGTTCGCCGGATGATTTTAAGTAAGGAATCAGTGTGACGTGGATCATGATGCAATTCTCATGTCCGACATCCAACTGAAACTGACGAATGGCTTCCATGTACGGCTGGCTCTCGATATCGCCGACAGTACCACCAACTTCGATGATCGCAATCTCATCGTCTTTTGCATCTGGATTGCGATAGAAACGATCTTTGATTTCATTTGTAATATGAGGGATGATCTGAACCGTATGACCGCCGAAATCGCCACGGCGCTCCTTGTTCAGGATGCTCCAGTAAACCTTTCCTGTTGTCACGTTAGAACCCTTGTTCAGACTCTCATCGATAAAACGCTCGTAGTGTCCAAGATCCAGATCGGTTTCTGCACCGTCATCTGTTACAAATACTTCGCCATGCTGAATTGGGTTCATGGTTCCCGGATCCATATTGACATATGGATCAAATTTCTGGCTGATCACTTTGTATCCGCGCGCTTTCAACAGACGTCCAAGTGATGCCGCGGTAATTCCTTTACCGAGACCGGATACAACGCCGCCAGTGACAAAAATGTACTTTACTGCCATAGCTCATTCCTCTTTCCGTTTGATTTTTATATTATCATTCTTTTTGCTTTAGAAAAATTCAAAAATCATTATAAACGAAAAGGAAAACGAAGTCAATTACAAATGGTTAGAATAAAACATAAGCTGAAAGACGCGGTTATCCTTTTTATTCTGCCGGAACAAATATTTGCCGGATTTTCCCATTTTGCGGTAGGATTTCACGTCCTGATACTTCGTTACAATGTTCAAAAACTGTTGTTTCTCCTCTGGCACATGGTAGATTCGTTCAAAGGCTTTTGCCTGTCTGGAGATGTGACCGCCATTTGTACGGCTCTGCTTCAGGCGGCGGAAGAATTTGGAACAGCCGGAAGGAGCTGCTGCACCAAGCGTATTTCCTGCATGCTGGCGGTACTTATAATGAGCGGCGCTGTCGTAGTAAACTTCGCCGAAACAGGACGCAACTAGATAGAGCCACCAGTCGTGCATGTAGATATCCTGTGGCATACTGATTCGGATATAAGACATAAGTGCCTGATTAAATACAATGCTTGCACCGCGGGCGATGTTCTCAATCAATGCGTTCCGAAAGTCCGGAATCAGTTCTTTGCCTGCGGTCTGCATAGATTCTGAAAGTGGATTTAATGCGTCGTCAGTATTCCATGCATCACAACAGTAGAGAAGTGGTGTGGTAAATGTACGGATCTGGGAATCATTCTTCTTTTTCTTTGGGGATTTTGATTTGCGCATCTGTTCAAGCTTCTGGCAGGCGATGGAAAGCTTGTCTTCGTCCCACACATCGTCCTGATCGGAGAGGGCATAGAAATCCACATCCGGGTCAGATAATTCGAACAGACGAAAGAAAGAAGCGACCACGCCGCAGTTTTCGCCACATAGGTAACAAATGTTATCGTGGAGTGCGGCATAGGCGCGCAGGATATCCACGGTGCCATCGGAAGAACCGTCGTCGCGGACGAAGAGCTTCACGGCAACATTTTTCTGATTCAAGATACTGTCTAATTGTTCTTTCAAGTAAGTTTCGCCATTGTAAGTAGATAGCAGAACCTGAACTGTATACATAATAGTCTCCTTTTATAAATGCAATGTCGTAGACCGTTAATCGGTCAACTCTGTATAAATCGTAGTCATAAGCTTGTGTACAAGCGAAATATCAAAATATTTCCTGCAGTTTGTCTGGTTTTCTTCACCAAGTGCCTGTGCAAGTGCCGGATCATTGAGAATTTTATTGATTTTTGCTGCATATGCGTCTGCGTCCTTCGTTGGAAGCAGGTAATGCTTGCTGCGTGTATGTGGCTCTGAGGCAAGCAGATCGCGGTTTCCGCGGATATCCGAAGCGATGATTGGAAGTCCGGCAGCCATCGCCTGCATGACAGCGACGGATAATCCCTCCTGAAAGCTTGTAAATAAAAACAAATCCGCGCAGTGATACAGATCCAGCACATCCGTATGATAGCCCGCGAAAAATACACGGTCACCAACCTGCAGTTTCTGCGCTAGTTCCTTTAACGATGGTTCGAGAATGCCTTTGCCGCAGATCGCAAGGATTGCATCATCACGGTTGGACTTGGCAAATGCGCGGATTGAAGTCTCTACGTTCTTACGTGGAATCAATTCCGCAACCGTCAGTATAATCTTCTTGTCGGATGGCAGAACGAATCGTCTGCATACATCCGCTTTATCAACACAGATGGAAGCAATCGTATCCGTATCCACGCCAACGCCTGGTACATAATGGACATTTGGGTGATGAAACCGTCGTTTCGCCGCCTGATAATCCTCCTGATTTAAGGTAATCAGACAATCTGTTACATGGGACAGCCATTTTTCAACATTGTAATAAAGCAGATAATTCTTGATACCCGCACCACGGAAGAAGTGAAAACCGTGGACAAAGTAGATTACTTTTGTGCCATCTTTACGGAATTTCTTCGCGGCAAGCCGACCGACGACACCGCCAAATGGTGTTTGTGTATGCACGATCTGGCAAGGGTGGTTCCGCATATAGCGTTTCAGAATCCGGATGGACTTAAACGCTTTCCCAAGCTCTGTGATCTTCCGCGGAATCGGCAGATCGATGATCTCGATATCCTGTGCAGCAAGCTCACTTGCGAACGCATGGATGCGTTCCACCGTGCTTGAATTTCCTTCTTGAAAATTCGCGGCAACGGAGATCGTGTAGCCCATATCCTGTAAGATGCGGATATTATCTTTATTAAAATGGTCGATCATTGATGCGGAATTCGCAATCAATAAGGCATGTTTTTCCATATACTAATGTCCTGTTTGTGTTCTTATAATCTCATTGTAGTCGTATGGGAAAATCCGTGATACAGATTTCCGTAATCAATATAAATTATACTACAAAATGTAATTCAATACAATTCAATACAATTCAATACAATGCAAGACATCGGAATAATGTGCACAGTGTGCGTCGTGGAAATATGTATAAAATAACTGCGAGCAATATAAAAAAATATGCTATACTTTTAAATTGGATCAAGAAATGAAATTACAATAGTTATGTTATACAAGGAGAAATACTATGAAATTTGCACATATTGCAGATGTTCATCTGGGGACGAGAAGAGAAACACCGTATCTGTATGACGGATTTTTAAATTTTATTGACTACATGGAACTGCATCCGGTGGATATGATCTTTATTACCGGAGATCTGTTTGATCATGTGCCAACGAAGGAAGATATCATGTTTGTTGATACGCAGCTGGCACGTCTGCCGAAGACCGATATCCTGTATGTCACGGGAGAGTGCGATTATCTTGCCAGGGACAGTGTTCTTTGGAACTATGAATTTGTATCACGGACGTATCTGCTCAATTGCGAGGATATTCATAACCATGTGCCGGATGGGGAGCGTGCGGAGCGCAATTCCTATGCGGAAGGTATCGCGGATAGTCTGCATTTTGCAAAATACAATGTCGATGTCTACGGAATCTGCCAGTATAGCGCGCAGAATGAACGAAATGATTTCGACAGTGTATATGCCAGAAATCTCCGGGCAGTCAATATCTTTCTTGGACATGGAGGAAGTGCAAGGGTTTGTCCGTTTGATGTGGAAGATTTTGGAGGAAAAAATTTTGGGTATATCGGGCTTGGACATAAGCATCAGTATCTGGCATTTGAGAAGCAGCATGTATATTATCCGGGAAGTTTGGAGCCGATCAATGAGGACGAAACTGGAGAACATGGGTTTATCTATGGATATATCGACAAGCAGTTGACGAGTGTGAAATTTGTTCCAATCGCGATGCGCAGATTTGAGGAGAAGAAGGAAGAAAAACCGGAGTTTGATTATGAGCTGTTGCAGGAATTAAACAGGGAGAATGCATTTGGTAAATGTCTGCAGACGTTTGACCAGAAGCAGACGGAGCAGGCACAGATGGCAAAGAAGAAATATGCGGACGGCATGTTGGCAAGCTTGCAGGAGCTGACGGGAAAACAGGCATTATCCACATACACACCGACACAGGTTGCAGAGGCGTGGGCGGAGCAGCAGTCACAGTTAAAGGCGGGACTGCAATCCTTGCAGCAGGAAATTGCTGCAAATGAGCAGGAACAGGCGGAACTCGAGGAAAAGCTTCTGGCGTGTCCGGATCAGACGGGGACGACGAATGTGCTGCATGAGGATATTGGAAAATTGCAGTTTGATCTGTCAAAATTAGAGTTTGAGGATCAGCAGGTGGACAAGAAATACAGCCGGAGACGGCTTGGGTTTGTCCTGTGGATTGATACGCCGCTTGCAATCGTATTGTCTCTGCTTGTCACGGTAGGCATGATCGATGTATTTTTTATGCAGGCATGGGAAGCGTGGTTCCGGTTGGTAACAAGTCTGATCGGATTTGAAATTGCATTTACGATTATAGGTTTTTGCGTGTATAATATGACAAAGATGCTGCGGAAGAAGTTGTTTGGCACAGAGATTCCTGTGGAGACACATGCGCGGCTGCAAAGTCAGATTCGTTTGTTGGAGAGTAAGATTCACGATCTGCAATTGGAAGAAAGTTCAAGATTTTTAGATCAGAAAAACTACGACGAGAACAGCCGGAGGATGAAAGAGGTACAGAAGCAGTACCAGCAGCTGTTGGAAAAATCAGAGGTGATCTTGTCTGTGCTGGATGTGAATGCTGACAAGATGGTGAAAGAATAAAAGTATAAACAGATATGGAATTACAAAAATTATACAGCAAGGTGCGGCAGGCGGTGGACGCTTACCAGATGATCGAGGATGGCGATAAGATTGCAATCGGTATCTCTGGCGGAAAGGACAGTCTGACACTCTTGTATGCACTGGCTGGAATGCGAAAATTTTATCCGAAGAAATATGATGTCGTAGCGATCACGGTTGACACTGGCGTAGGAAATATGGATTTTTCTAAGGTGAAAGAACTGTGCGAGTCGTTAAATGTTCCATATGAGATCATTCCGACGCAGATATTTCCGATCTTGATGGAGCGGCAGGAGAAGCGGATGTGTCCGCTCTGTGCGAAGTTGCGGAAGGGCGCATTTAATGAGGCCGCACTTCGACTGGGATGTAATAAGATTGCATATGCGCATCATAAAGACGATGTCGTGGAGACATTTCTGATGTCACAGGTATTAGAAGGACGGGTACATACATTTTCGCCAGTGACGCATCTGGATGGTACAGAGCTTGATCTGATCCGGCCGCTTGTGTATGTGACCGAGGCGGAGGTGCGTGGGTTTATGCGGCGGTATCAGCTTCCTGTGGTGAAGAATCTGTGCCCTGTGGATGGTGCGACGAAGCGGGAGGCAGCCAAGCAGATGTTAGCACATATGGAGGAAGAATTCCCGAAGGCGAAAAGCCGGATGTTCGCGGCAATCCAGCGCGATCATATTGATGGCTGGTAAAATTATGCCTGCTTCTATGGAAATTTGAATTGATTTTTCGGGGCATCTGTGCTATCATGTCAGATGTTGGATTGATTTCCAATTTTATCGGTGCGTGGCTCAGCTTGGTAGAGCGCTGCGTTCGGGACGCAGAGGTCGTGGGTTCGAATCCCGTCGCACCGATTTTTTTGTACCCTTTTTTAGTAGGAAAGGAGGATCCGGCATGAAATTATTACTTGCAGAAGATGAAGTGGATATGTCCGAGGCGTTGGTCGACATTCTCACCTATCACAAGTATACGGTGGATGCCGTGTTTGATGGGGAAGAAGCACTCGATTACGCAACAATCGGCGAATACGATGGAATCATATTGGATATCATGATGCCGAAGATGAGTGGCCTGGAAGTGCTGCAGAAGCTGCGGAGCCGCGGTGACCGGACACCGGTGTTACTGCTTACGGCAAAGGCAGAGGTCGAAGACCGGATTGCGGGGCTGGATATGGGAGCCGACGATTATCTTCCGAAGCCATTTGCGATGGGCGAGCTGCTTGCGCGCATCCGGGCAATGCTCCGGCGCAAGGGAGAATTTACTCCGGAGATCGTGAAATGTGGAGACCTGTCGCTCATATATTCAGATGATGAATATAGCAGTTACAGCAACATCTTCGGCAATGCCAAGACAGATATTACAGACGAGGATAAAGACCGTCTGATCGCTTCGCTGAAGTCTCTGAATGAGAATTCAGACATTGAAGATGTGGTAAATATGGACGAGGTAATACGATACTTTGTTGTGCACAATTTCGTCTGCAACTTCGACAGCTATACCGGTTCGATGATCCATAATTATTATTTGTACGAGGAGGATGGACAGCTTTCGATGATTCCGTGGGATTATAATCTTGCATTTGGCGGATTCTCTGCGGGCAGCGGAGACGGTGATTCGGCAACATAGATGGTGAACTATCCGATTGATACGCCGGTTTCTGGTGGAACAGTAGATTCCCGTCCGATGCTTGCGTGGATCTTTGTAGATGAGAGCTATACGGAACTGTATCACACGTATTTTGATACGTTTATCTCCGAGTATTTTGAAAGCGGATATTTCGAGAATCTGATTGCATCTTATGTCGAGCAGGACCCGACGAAATTCTGTACCTATGAGGAGTTCGAGACAGGCGTGGATACGTTGAAATCGTTCTGTCTGCTCCGTGCAGAGAGCATCCGCGGACAGGAATCCATCTACAAGTGATGGGCAGCAGGAAGATGATTCCACACTCGTCGAAGCTTCATCCATTTCCCTTACGGATATGGGAAGCATGGGACATGGCGGCGGTACACCGGGCGATGGTGACCGACCGGATATGTCGGATGAGAACAGTGGACAGATGCCGGGTAACGGTGAGCGACCGGATATGCCGGATGGTGATGGCGGACAGATGCCGGAAAATGGTGACAGGCCGGATGGCAGTGTTGGAACACCGCCACGGATAGATTAATCTTAGAAGTCTCATCAATAATCAAACTTATAATAGAAAAGTTCAGAATGTAAATAAAAGTAACAATTTAAGTGAATCAACCGGAAAAACTGTGAATGAAAAGACCAGTCGTTTCCGGTTGATTTTTTTAAGTTTCTATTGTATGTTTGACATAATTTGAAGGCAGGAATCTCATAATACAGAAGAAAGAGAGTGAAGCAATGAATATATTTGATGTTGTAGGACCTGTGATGGTCGGACCATCGAGCTCCCATACCGCAGGTGCTGTAAAAATAGGATATATCAGCCGGAAGCTGCTGGGCGAACAGCCGGTCTCCGCACGGATTTTATTATATGGAAGCTTTCTGACAACCGGAAAAGGACATGGTACGCGGAAGGCGCTTGTGGCTGGGCTGCTTGGGATGCAGCCGGACGATGCGCGGATTCCGCAGGCGCTTACGCTTGCCGAAGAACGGGGCATGCAGATTGAATTCGGAGAGGCACAGTTAAAGGAAGCACACCCGAACACGGCACAGCTTTATCTGCAGGGACAGGAGGGCAGAAGCCTGGAAATCATCGGACAGTCGCTGGGCGGCTCCCGGATTAATATTGCCGAGATTGATGGAATCGAGACGAATTTCTCCGGTGATTATCCAACACTTGTCGTACACAATCAGGATCAGCCGGGACACGTGGCGGAGGTAACGTCGATGCTTTCACATAAAGGCGTGAACATTGCGTACATGCAGTTGTACCGCTCCAGCCGTGGCGGAGAGGCGGTTATGGTCGTGGAATGCGATCAGGAGATTCCGAAGGAGGGCATTGACTGGCTGAAGAAAGTCGAGGGCGTGAAGAAGGTCACGTATCTCGGACACGATACGGAAGCTATGGATAAGGGAGGAACTGCAAGATGATAACGTATCATTCAATTCAGGATATATTGGAATTGTGCGAGAAAGAACAGATGACGTTTGCGCAGGTAATCGAACGTGCGGATATGGAAGAACGCGCCGTGACGCAGGAAGCTTCCTATGCGAAGATGCAGAGCATGTATGAGGCGATGCGTCATGCGGATGCAACCTACGATGCAAAGCTTACGTCAGCATCCGGTCTGGTTGGCGGCGATGGCGAGAAACTTCGCGCATATAACGAGGCAGGGAAGAATCTCTGTGGTGACTTCTTAGGTCTGGTGATGGAGAAGGCAATCAAGATGGCGGAGGGAAATGCGTGCATGCGAAGAATCGTTGCGGCACCGACCGCCGGTTCGTGCGGCGTGATCCCGGCGGTGTTCCTGACGGCGCAGGAGAAACTTGCATGCACAGAAGAACAGATGGTGGCGGCGATGTACATTTCCGCAGGGGTAGGTGCCGTCATTGCGGAAAATGCTTCGATTGCCGGCGCGTCTGGCGGTTGTCAGGCAGAAATTGGTTCTGCATCTGCGATGGCCGCAGCAGGGCTATGCTTCCTACAGGGTGGCACGAATGCGATGATCGCAAATGCAGCCGCGCTGGCGCTGAAAAACATGCTCGGACTTGCGTGTGATCCGGTCTGTGGACTGGTGGAAGTACCTTGTGTGAAACGGAATGTTGCAGGAGCTGTCAATGCAGTAAGCGCGGCACAGCTATCTTTGGCAGGGATTAAGAGTGCGATTCCGGTGGATGAAGTGATCGACGCAATGCGTAGAATCGGAAATGAAATGTCTCCGAATATAAAAGAAACGGGCCAGGGTGGACTTGCAACCACCCCGACCGCGATTCAAATAGGAAAGAGTTTATAATTGTGAAGAAATATTTATTGTTTAAGGTTGTGTGACTGCATAATCCGAAAAGCTTGTAGTCGAATCTGTCTTATTTGCACATCCACCAAGCAGGGCAGTTGTAAGCATCGTTACTGTTACAAGTGGTAAAATGTTTTTTTTCTTCATAAAATCACGTCCTTTCAAATTGATTTTGTTTTCGTTTACAATACGAAGTATAGGGGACGAACCTTAAATCAACCTTAGAATTCTGAAAAAGTAGGGAAATAATAATCAAATATGCGAAACAGTGTTTAGCCTTTTCGGAAAATTAGAGATAAAAAATCAAGTGGTGACAATTTGCCACCACTTGTGAAAAAACAACCATATTTAGTTTACTTTTCATCCCTCTTCCGTACCGCCAGTGCCGGAACCAGTCCGATCACGAAAGGTACGATCCAGGTGAATAACCGGTAGATTACAAGTGCGGCTGCCACGGCATCGCCGTCCGGAATGACACAGGCGAAGAACAACGCGAATACAAAGTCAAGCGTACCGACACCGGATGGTGCCAGCATGACACAGCCAACCATGTTGCAGACGGCAGTAAGTCCCAGACAGGTTGCAACTGTGACAGAATAACTTCCGGCAAAGAAAATTCCCGGAATTGCATACCAGCATGCGAATTTGAAGAAATTCAAACCGACGACAGTCAGAAACAATCGCTTATCTTTCCATACGATGCGCCCTTGTTCCTGCAGATAGTCGATGGAAACCTGCGCTTTATCCAACAGCGGATACAGGCGGCTCTTTTGTTTCACAAGCTTTCGAGCCAGCTTCATGATCAGATCGGAGAATTTCTTGGAAACCGTTAATATAAACAAAAATAGACAGATTAACGAAATCACAACTGCACCGGCAAACATATACCACGCGTATTTGCGGATGCCACTGTGACCGCTCAGAATCAGAAGGAGAAATGACACAACGCCGAATAAACCAATCGTAATTTTCTGGAATGTATATTGTGCGAGGGACATGCCGGTTGCGGTACTCACGCGGATGCCATTTAGATTATAATAATAAAGCTGTGCGACTCCGGTTCCGCTTCCGAGTGTTGCAATCCGGAAAAATGTACACAGGTATGCACAGGTGATTCCCTGCCATACAGATAAACGATGGTCGCAGGTGTTCGTCATTTCGCTGATGATACAGCCTTCCGCGATGAAATACAGATTTCCGAGCAGCAGACACATAACCAGTTTCCATACAGGAGTTATCTGGATTTCTTCCAGTGCTTCCTGCATCAGATCTTGATTTTTATAGCATACAAAAGCAATCAGCGCAAAGATAACCAACCATTTTGCGATGCTTTTTAATACCATTTTCTGATTTTTATCTGACTGATTTGTATCGTCCATTTTGTTCCCCCATTATATGAAAATAAAAGATAATAGCGTTATTTTAGTATGTTTGTCCAATCTTTGCAAGATATATTCCTGTTTTCACATTTTTCTCACAAATACATACAATGAAGTATACAAAAAGAATGTAAGAGGTAACCAGTTTGGATTCTTATAGAAATTATGGCTGCGGCAGAGGCCGTGGCATGAATCCGCGCGGCGCAAATAGCTGCTATCCGTGTTCAGGTACCGGTCGTTGTGTGATGCCGGGCGATACGATGTGCCGGAAACCATCCACACCGGATTGTGGTTGTGGAGATAAACCATTCATGCCAGATTGTGGTTGTGGTAATCAATCATCCATGTCGGATTGCGGCTGCGGTGATAAACCATCCATGCCGGATTGCGGCTGCAAGGAAATGCCGATGAAATCAGATTGTGGGTGTGCATCCATTCCACGCAGAAATAACTGTAGATGCGGAGATCCAAATGAACATATGCGGCACATGCCGGTTGGCATGGGCTATGTTCCAATGCAAAAATGGGAGGAAATGTATGATCCTGCGACGGCATTGTGTCAGGGTACAGCTTTTCCATCTTTAAATCTGATTTTCTGCGGGAAGAGGGGGTAATGGATCATGAAACCTATGTGCAAAGCAGAGCTTCGGCAGTTTATCGATCAGGTTTCCTTTATGATCGATGATATTACCTTATTTTTAGATACACATCCGGACTGCCGGGAAGCAATAGATGCCTACAATCATTTCAAAATGATGCGGTGCGAAGCAGTATCTGACTATGTAAAGCAGTATGGTCCGCTCAACCGTTATGATGTGGATACGTGCGACGATTGGAATGTATGGATTGATGGTCCATGGCCTTGGGAAGGAGCGTGTGGTTGTTAAATGTGGATTTATGAAAAGAGACTTCAATGTCCCGTGAACATCAAGGAGACAAATGCAAAGCTGGCACAGGCAATCATATCACAATATGGCGGTCCTGACGGGGAAATGGGCGCATCCATGCGTTATCTGTCCCAGCGATATGCTATGCCATACAAAGAGTGTCAGGCAACTCTGACGGATATCGGAACGGAAGAACTCGGACATCTGGAGATTGTTGCATCCATCATCTACCAGTTGACGAAGAATCTTTCTATGGAAGAAATCAAGGCTTCCGGCTTTGACAAATATTATATCGATCATACGATTGGTATCTGGCCGCAGGCAGCGGGAGGCATTCCGTTTAACGCATGTGAATTCCAGAGCAAGGGGGATACGATTACCGACCTGTACGAGGATCTGGCGGCTGATGGTACGACTGCATAAGAACAACATACAGTCGAAAATGATAGGACAAGCCATTTCTAAAATAAAATATCGTGCCTAATAAGACGTTCAATGTTGAGCGTCTTTTTTTATACCTACTGTTACGCATTAGGGACGTAAAAGCCCTTGCTATCAGCGGCTTTGCAGGCGCATTTCTGGCGCGGACAAGGATTTATACCTGTACCCGCAAAATCGCCGTTCTACTGCGTAACAAATCCGCAGCAAAGGAGTGATGAAACAATGGCTGTTTTTCGTGTGGAGCGCAATACGGGATATACCGTAATGAGCAACCACCACCTACGCAACAAGGAGCTGACCCTAAAGGCAAAGGGGCTGTTATCACAAATGCTGTCCTTGCCGGAGGATTGGGACTATACCCTTGCGGGGCTGTCCTACATCAACCGGGAAAGTATCGACGCTATCCGTACCGCCGTTTGGGAGCTTGAAAAAGCCGGATATATCACAAGGCGGCAGGGACGCGACGAGAAAGGAAAAATGACAGCGATTGAATACACCATTTATGAGCAGCCGCAGTCACCCGGAAGCCATTCACCGGGATTGGAAAATCCAACACCGGGCAAACCGATATTGGAAAATCCGACACCGGGTAATCCGACGTCGGAAAATCCAACGCAATTAAATAAAGATATATCAAAGACTAACTTACCAAACAAAGAAAAATCAAATACAGATTTATCAAGTACCCATTCCATTCCTATCCATTCCCTAAATCCCCTGCCTTACGGTGAGGGTGCGGCAGAGCCGCCGGAAAAGAAACGAACGGAAAGGAATGACGCATACCGCGTGTATGAGGAAATTATCAAGGACAATATCGACTATGACATTCTCATACAGGATATGGCTGACAGGGACAGGTTGGACGAAATCGTTGACCTTATCCTTGAAACGGTCTGCACCAGAAGAAAGACAATCCGTATTGCCGGGGACGACTACCCGGCAGAGCTTGTAAAAAGCAAATTTATGAAACTTGACAGCGAACATATCCGTTTTGTCCTTGACTGTATGCGGGAGAACACAACCAAAATCCGCAACATCAAGCAATATTTAAAGGCGGCGTTGTTCAATGCCCCGTCCACTATCGGCAATTACTATACGTCGCTTGTGTCGCATGATATGGCAAGCGGCAAAATCTAAAGGAGGATTACCACATGGCACAGAAAACAGGAGCTTTGATTTTTGACGAACAGACCGACCGCTACGACATTCGCTTTGACCTTGCCGACTACTACGGCGGTCTGCATTGCGGCGAGTGCATGGAAGTATTTGCGGGCGGCAAATGGAAGCCGACCCGTATCGAGTACGGCGAAAACTGGTATCTGGTGGGTGTCCGCGCCGAGGACTTGAACGGCTTGCGGGTAAGGATTTAATGCGGCAGACTGCCCGAAACGACTATCCTATGAAAGGAGGAAGAAATGCAGGAACAGGTAAACGAGAAAACCGTAGCCCTTTACATCAAGACCGGGAAGCTGACCGCTGAAATGCTGCAACGGGCTATGAAAAAGCTGCTTTCACAGATGAAAAAACAGGCAGACCGCCCACCCCACGGCAAGCAGACGCTAAAGCAGCTTATGAAGCAGAACGCAGGCGTTTCCAACATTGAAATCACAGGGGAAAATATCAAAGCCTTTGAAAGCACCGCGAAAAAGTATCATATCGACTTTGCGCTGAAAAAGGACACAACAGAAACCCCGCCCCGCTATCTTGTGTTTTTCAAGGGACGGGACGCGGACGTGCTGACCGCAGCTTTTCAAGAATTTTCCGCAAAGAAGCTGACGCAGGACAAAAAGCCCTCTATCCGAAAGCTGCTGTCTGATTTTAGGCAAAAAGCGGCGGCACTGAACGCGCAGCGGGAGCAGGTCAAAAACAAAGACAGGGGGCGTGAACGATGAACAACCGAAATCTGAAAAGGTGGATTATCCCAAATCTACCTTATATCCTCTTTGTGTATCTTTTTGACAAAGCAGCACAGGCGGTACGGCTTGCCCCCGGCGCAGACCTTTCCGGCAAGCTCTTAGGTATCGGGAACGGCTTTACTTCTGCTTTTGCGTCGCCCCTGCCGAGCTTTTCCTCGGTAGATATGCTGATAGGCATTGCCGGAGCTATCCTTATCCGGCTGATTGTCTACACCAAAGGCAAGAACGCAAAGAAATACCGTAAGGGCGTGGAATACGGCTCTGCCCGTTGGGGCAACGCCGAGGATATAAAGCCCTACATTGACCCGGTATTTGCAAACAACGTACTGCTGACACAGACGGAACGGCTGATGATGAGCAGCCGACCGAAGCAGCCAAAGTATGCAAGAAACAAAAATATCCTTGTGATTGGAGGAAGCGGCAGCGGCAAGACCCGCTTTTTCGTCAAACCCAACCTCATGCAAATGCACAGTAGCTATGTTGTGACCGACCCGAAAGGGACGGTGCTTGTGGAGTGTGGAAAGCTCTTGCAGCGTGGCGGGTACAGGATAAAGGTGCTGAACACGATTAACTTCAAGAAATCCATGCGCTACAATCCCTTTGCCTATCTCCGCAGCGAAAAGGATATTTTGAAACTGGTAAATACCATTATCGCCAACACCAAAGGCGACGGGGAAAAATCCGGGGAGGATTTCTGGGTGAAGTCGGAACGGCTTTTTTACTGCGCCCTTATCGGCTATATCTGGTATGAAGCCCCGGAAGCCGAAAAGAATTTCACGACGTTGCTTGAAATGATAAATGCGTCGGAAGCCCGTGAGGACGACCCGGAATTTCAAAGCCCAGTTGACCTTATGTTTGAACGCTTGGAGGAAAAAGACCCGGAGCATTTTGCAGTACGCCAGTATAAGAAATTTCTGCTGTCCGCAGGAAAGACCCGAAGCTCTATTCTCATTTCCTGCGGTGCGCGGCTTGCCCCGTTTGACATACGGGAACTGCGCGAACTAATGGAAACCGACGAAATGGAGCTTGACACCATAGGCGACCGCAAAACGGCACTGTTCGTTATCATTTCTGATACGGACGATACGTTCAACTTTGTTGTGTCTATCCTCTACACGCAGCTTTTCAACCTCTTGTGTGATAAGGCTGATGATGTGTACGGCGGCAGGCTTCCCGTTCATGTGCGCTGCCTGCTTGACGAGTTTGCAAATATCGGGCAGATACCAAAATTTGAAAAGCTCATTGCCACCATACGAAGCCGTGAAATATCGGCTTCTATTATTTTGCAGTCGCAGTCACAGCTAAAGGCGATTTACAAGGACAATGCCGATACCATAGTCGGTAACTGCGATACGACCATGTTCTTGGGCGGCAAGGAGAAAACCACGCTAAAGGAAATGTCAGAGCTTTTGGGAAAGGAAACCATTGACAGCTTCAACACTTCCGAAACCCGCAGCAATCAGAAATCCTACGGGCTGAACTATCAGAAATTAGGAAAAGAGCTGATGACACAGGACGAAATCGCTGTTATGGACGGTGGGAAATGTATCTTGCAGCTACGCGGTGTGCGCCCGTTCTTTTCGGACAAATTCGATATAACGAAGCACCCCAATTACAGATACCTTTCTGACGCTGACCCGAAAAACGCTTTTGACATGGAGAAGCATATCAAACGCCGCCCCGCTATTGTGAAGCCGGACGAAGTATTTGACTACTACGAACTGGACGCAGCAGCCGATTTAGAATAACCCATAGACACGCCGAAAGGAGGAAATTATCAGAAATATCAACACAGGCTACATGGTACGCGCCCCTACTCATGGGGCAGGCGTGGCAGGAAGCCGCGGGCAATGACAACTGAATACCGTCGCGAAGCAGCAAGGAAGCGACGCGGGGACAGCCGCCTATCAGACACAGGCGGCTTTTTTCATACCCAAAATCAGACAATTCATATTTTTACAGCCGCAACGCGGCAGAAAGTGAGGACAATTTATGGCATTTTTCAATTCTGCAATCGACGTTTTACAGACTTTGGTAATCGCGCTTGGCGCAGGTCTTGGTATCTGGGGCGTTATCAACCTCTTGGAGGGCTACGGCAACGACAATCCGGGTGCAAATGCTCATGTGCCATAAAGTAACACACAAGAATTTGATAGACAGCAGCCCATTA
>ERZ791923.97-NODE-97-length-127771-cov-5.535743_pt1 | contig 127771 bp, 103 predicted proteins | sample MGYA00510133_ERZ791923 | MGnify/ENA primary metagenome ERZ791923 (study PRJEB30046, sample SAMN00792106) | human gut metagenome | study: EMG produced TPA metagenomics assembly of the A metagenome-wide association study of gut microbiota in type 2... | reverse complement strand
TGGCTCAAAGACATTTCAACGGCCAGATCACGGACGAGGAGTTTGTCAATGCTGTCTTCGAGTCACAGGAACAGGTAAATGGAAAGCAGGCAGAGCTATTGGGTGCAGCTTTTGCCCTTGCCGCAGGAGGAGCGGCGGAGGTTCATGTCGGTACTGGCGGAGGTGGTTCTTCTTCGGAACTTTCGTGGAGAGATAAAGATAAATACTCCAGGAAACAAACAACTACAAGACGATGATCAAAAGACAAGTGAGGTATGGAATAAAAAAATAGTATCCATGGGAGCAAACAGTTTGCAGAAAAGATAGGCATGTATCGAAAATAATGTCTCTAAAACCTTTGTTTTTCAAAACAAAAGAGGTATCATATATCTAAAAATGGTATATGGCTATATCCGTGTTTCCACAGACAAACAGACGGTGGAAAATCAACGCTTCGAGATAGAGCGTTTCTGTAAAAAAGAAGGTCTAACTATAGACGGATGGATTGAAGAAACTATCTCTGGTACTAAAAATTATAACAAACGAGCACTTGGTAAACTTTTGAATCGAATTGTCAAAGACGATTTGATAATTTGTACGGAGCTGTCTCGGCTTGGTCGTAACCTTTTTATGATAATGGAAATACTCAACATTTGCATGACCAAAGAGAGTCGCGTTTGGACTATTAAAGATAATTACCGTCTTGGCGATGATATTCAAAGTAAAGTTCTTGCCTTTGCTTTTGGGTTGTCAGCAGAGATCGAACGTAATCTGATTTCTCAACGAACAAAAGAAGCCCTTGCTCGATTAAAAAAGGAAGGACATCCAGTCGGTAGAGGTCAAGGTCAACGCAATAAACAGTTGAACGCAAAATGTGTGGCTAAGCACAAATACATAGAGAGTCAAATGGGAAAAGGAATAAGTGTACCACAAATAGCTAAGAAATTGAGAATTGCAAGAGGAACCCTATATCGCTATTTAGCATACACTGGGCTTAGAACACCAACAAAATCAAGGAATGGTAGATGGGAGCGCGGTATCTATTAACCGTCCGTTTTTTGAAGACAGACCCGAAAGCTCGTTACCAAGGTTATACGTTCTACTTTAGGGAGGGATTTTGTTGGATAGATGTCAACTCTACATATCTTAAAGCCAGAATTAAAACGAATGGCGTTTTTGATGTTTTGAGTATGAGTCTATTCACAATGACAACCCTCCCTGATTGGTACTTTGTTGCGCTAATCAATTCTGAATTTATTAGTTTGTATGTGGATAACTTTATCAATAACACCTCTCATTTTCAGATAAATGACGCTAGACAACTTCCAATAATAATTCCTCAAAAGGAAACATTTGAATCATTGCAAAAATTAGTTGCTGATTGTATCAGTCTCAAGAAAACTGTAACTACGGATGATTTCCTTATGGGAGAAAAACAGTATGAACTTGATAGATTGGTTCGTTTATTGTATGGAGTAGAGGATTGATGGGAATCCTCTACTCCATACTCTATATCTATAATTGATATATACTCTCAACTATTAAATCGTTAGCTCTTTCCACAGCATTGAGTTCTTCTGCAATATCTAAATCTGTCGCAATCCCTTTTGCTACAGACCGTTTCAATTCAAATGCTCTATCAAAGAGGCGTTTACATTCATATAGTTGCTCAATGGTTGGTGTCATAATTGGGATAAGTTTTGCATCACCGGTTGTACAATGTGATGTCGAATTTACAAGATTATCTACGTAAAATGCAGCAAATCTTGAATTCATAATCGAAATAAGATAATATTCCGGTGTTTGTTCTGTACATGAGAAAAAGCTCATGCTCTCAGTACTTTGAACCGTCTTTTCTTTCTTCTTACATTTCATGTACGTGGTCAAAACATTATTCCAACAAAATCCCTCCCTATACTAAACCAAAGATTTGATTTGTTATAAAATCATCCAATTCTTTTTGTGTGTTTGAAGACTCTTTCCCTTTTATCTTTTGCACTATTGCAGTTTTTGCCAAGGTGTTACAAAATGATAATTGTTCAGATGTAGGAACTATAATTGGGAGTTGCCGAGCATCGTTTATTTGAAAAGTCTGAGTATTATTCACAAAAGTATCAACGTAATAGCTAATCAGGGTCGAATTAATTACACACAAAATATATTTTTCGGGAACTTTATCGCACACGCCAAAAATACTCATGCTTTTTACATCATGAATACTCTTTTGCTTAATTCTGCATTTAAGAAAAGTCGTATTAATATCACTCCAACACAATCCCTCCCTAAAATAGAATTGAGGATTACGGACAACGGGCATGCCTTCTCCTTTCTTGCCGGAATTAGTCTTCAAAAAACGGACATTCTCTTTAGACCATGCAATAGCAAAAGGAGTCTCTAGATACCATCTATTACCGTCTTTATCTCCTTTGTCGTAAGGCACATAGTACGGCTTAGTGGTTTCTATTCCGTTCTCTTTTTCATCATTTGTCAAAGAATCCACATCTGCTATTTCACAATCATCCACAATTTTATAAAGATAACCTTGACCGAAAATGTCACGACCATATTGCTCTTTGAGAGAATCAAAGAGTTCTGCAATTTCAGCTTCTGACAATGATTGCAAAAAAGCTACATATGATGGGTAACGGCGCATTTCAGCGGTTATAGCTTTCGGGGTTCGAGCCAAAAAATCAGCAAGTTTCTTAGGCCTAGACACACGGATGTTCTCCGCCCATTTAGTGGTACTTCTTACCGCAATGTATTTACCATTATTAGCGGTAGCCAAACCTTGTCCTCCCTCGGTTAAGCACCCAAGAAGTGCAACATCACCAGGCTTAAGGCTGGCCCGATATTCTTCAAGTTCGCGTTTATTCTTTTCGATGTCACGCGATGTCTTAATCTTGTCCCACCACTTATCATACAGAGCTTTGACTTTTTCGCCATAAAGCTCGTAGATACGCATATTCAATTCAGACGGTTTGAATATCACACTGTTTTGAGTATTGAGATATACCGATTGAGCTACGGTCAGACGTTCGGGTTGTAATAAATTCTTACGACCATCCATAAAGCGCACGAGATTTTCTGCGGCAGGCTTATTCTTAACTGCCGAGGTGATGCAAGTGTCAACCATTACAGCTTCAAATGGATTGGCTGTATCAAACACGTAATTAAGTGTATTGGCAAGCAGTAAATCTCTTAAATTACGCTTGGTTTGAGTTGTCCAAAATGTCTTAGGAGTAATGTATGTAATACATCCTCCATCACAAAGCAAGGAAAAGCCTTTGAAAAAGAACAAGTTGTATGTATCATCAGAGAAGCCAAATTCCGCTTCGAATAGTTTCTTATCGGCAGTTGAAACACCTTTTGTAGAGATATAAGGTGGATTGGCGATAAGAATGTCAAAGCCCTCTTTGACACCGAACATCCATTCGGCATCAAAGAAAGGAGCGAAAGTATTTTGGTCGAACATATCCCACTGTGCAAGCTGGGCTGCTTGTTCGTTGCCAATACAGTCTTTTTCAAGCAAGAGATCCGCAATCTCCTTACGCAAACGAACTACCTCATTGCGCCATTTTTCCTTGGTTGCAGGTCGTCTAGCACTAAATATTTTATGTTTCGCTATTTTAAGTTGACGTTCTTTCTGTTTTATTTCTTCTGAGTCAAATAAAGATGCTTCCGTCCGTTTTAGACCAAGAAGTGAGTTTGCTGCAACAAATTTGGCTTCCAAATTAGGCAACGGACGAATTCCGAAATTGTCAGCAGGATTGTCATTCCGTTTCTGGTCAATGACTAGTGAGATAAAGAAACGGAGTTTTGAAATTTGAATGGCAATTGGCTGAATATCGACACCATAAATGCAATTTTCAATAAGGTGGAGTTTACGGGCATAGTCCGGGTAGTTTACATTCTCATCAAAAGCTCTTTCTATATCAGCAACAGCTTCTCGTCGTTCTTCAGCAGTTGAATTAAGGTATGCTTCAGATGTTTCATCAATAGCGAATTGTAGTAGCATATTCTTCCAACGACTATTATCGGGATCAATTTGCTTAAGAATATGTACCATCTGTTGAAGCACACCAACAGGGAATGCTCCTGAACCACAAGCGGGATCGAGTATCTTACAGTTGTAGAGAGACTGCATAATCGCCAACTTTTGCTGTTCTGTAAGCGAAGTTTCATTATCTGCATAATCAAGTAGCTTGCGATATTCCCCCTCCAACTCATTGCCAACCGTACGTTTTAGGTGAGCAACAAGACTTTCATCAACCATATACTGCACTATTTCTCGTGGTGTATAGAATGAACCTGTCTGCTTACGGGCTGTTTGTTGAGTTTCTGGATTGTATGAAGCTAATAAGTTCTCGAATACCTTACCGAGCAATTCCGGGTCAAGCGACACATCTTTATCAAATGGCATATTTTCCTCTACTGTAAAATTGTAACGCTTGAGAATGTCAATGATACCACGAGCAGACACTTTCTTCTTGTTAGCATCGCCGTAGAATTCTGAAAGGTCTATATTCTTACCCGCTTCCTCTCCAAAGAAAAGGTAATCGGGTACAATTAACTGCGCCATTGATTCTTTGCGTTCGCTAAACCCATCATAGTACATTCCTGAACGTTTTTCATCTAAACAGTCGAAAAGACCACCATTAAGGAAAGGTACAGTTTCATTGGCGAGACGCAAAAATTCGTCAGGATTATTGAACTCATCTCGGTAACGCATCAGTTTATTATCGTCAAATTGCGAACGGTTATCTTTGAAACGGCGTTCTGTAAACTCTGTACTTCCCTCTTTGGTAATCGGGCAATTAAGCATTGCAAAAAAAAGATTTTGCAGAATAGCGCGGTAATAAACGCTGGCTTCAGATTTACCAAAAAGATTGTCAATTTTATGCGGATTGAAACCCTTAATAAGGTGATTGGCTATATACTCTTGGTCGAAGAACTGCCACGGAATAAGTTTACGCTCTTTCAAGAACCATACAAAAATCAATCGAGTGATAAGGCGGATTACTCCCTCGTGATTGTGAAGTTTGTCATCTGCACGCGTAGAGATATCATTGGGGAAAGAGATAACCTTAATTGCCCAAGCATACCAATCTGACAGTTCTTGATAGAATGCCTTGGTAAGCACCTCTACCGAGAAACGCTCGAAAAGGTCTTTCACATCCTTGACCCTACCCAGTTCATTCAAGTATTTATTGGGCGTATAGCAAGCGATTCCCTTGCCAAGATAGTAAGAATAGCGACGAGGGTTAGAATAAGTACGGGTAACATTACTGTCATTTTCACCGATAGAGAGTTGGATTTCAATCAGCGAGAAACGGTAATTGTCCGAGTTATCTTCTGGAACGAAGATAACCAAAGCTCGGTTTTGTTTTTCTCCCGCAAGCATACGGAAGGCATCTTTTGACAGTCCCACGCGAGCATCATGGGGCGAACGGTGTTTGATTTCATAAACCACAAGGTTTAGCGTTTTTGACCTGCCAAGACAAGTGGCAACAGATGCATAGTTCATCTGTGACCAAAACGGGACGTTCTTTTCTTCCTGCTCGAAATCATCGGGGAGGAAATCACGGCGGAGGTAATTGACAAAGTCCGCACGGTTATATGCTTTGCTAAAATCTATCATTATTGTAGTTCTTCGGATATTATTAATGTTTCATCTCCCTCTCCAACTTTGGCTTGTACTTCAAGCAAGCGCATAAGATAGTCAGCAGGAATCTCTTTGAATAATTTTTGAATCTCTGACGGTTTCACCTGATTGATGAAACGCACTTCATAGCCAGACAAAGCTTCCGCATAGAGAGCCGCCAAAAGGTCTGAATAGTAATCCTCGGGTAGTTTCATCTTAATCGCATTAAGTTTTTGAATAGCTTTTAAGATGTTCTTGTCATTGCGGTTTTTTGTATCGCTACGGAATAGCAAAAGTTTTACTTGTTGATACAATCGGTCAAAACCTTCTGTGGTGGCAAACGGCTTTTCATCAGGGGAGGCTTCAAAGAGTTTCAAAGCTTCTTCGGCAGAGAGCATTATCGGCTCATGGTCACCATTGGAAATTTTGAAAACGAAGTCTTCGCCTTTTTTGCCAAAAAGGATGACACCTTTGAGCGGCTTATCCACGATGCGTCCTGTTCGGGCGCGGTGCGGAATCTGTAAAGCCTCATTGTATTCATCTGTACCCTTGACCGATTCTAAGAAACGGCGATACGGAGTGTCCCACGATTCCGTTTCGGAATGTTCAATTTCCGCACGGTAACGATCTCGGAAAAAAGCTGTACATTCTTCATCAGAAGTCAATGCCTTAGTATCTTCACCCATAATGGCGTGAATCATCGCCATTTTTAAGGTAGATATTTCTTTGGTGCGAGTTTCACTTTCGCCTACCTCTGTGGGGAAGTAATTATAAATATAAAGGTTGTCGAAAACCTTTTTGTTAATACGATTGATACGTCCTATACGTTGGATTACCCTCGTGGGGTTATAAGGTATGTCATAGTTAAATATTGCCCCGGCTCTATGCAAGTTGTACCCCTCGGAAATGGCATCAGTGGCAACCAATATCTTATAGTCATTGGTTTGCATTTCTTTTTTAATACTTGCATCAAAATTATTGCGAATAGTCTGACGCATAGAAGGCGTTGCATCAGCCGAAGTATATTTAAGCGCAGGAAGTCCGGCATCTTTGAGTGCCGCACCAAGATAGTTGGCCGTGTCTGCGAATTCACTGAATACAACAAGTTTGCGATTAGGTTCATTGGATAGTTTCTCACGAACAAGATGGATGAACGATTCTAGTTTCGGATCAAACTTGATAATATCTTCCTCACCAAACCATTCCAAGTAAATAGATTCAAGAAGTGCAATGTCTGCTTTTACATCATTGATAAACTCGTTTTTGACAAACTTCATATCAATAACAAAGAATCCCTTGCCTGAATATTTTTCAAATGCATCTTCTATTTCCTCCATGCCATCATCGGTGCTTTCGTAAAAGTCATCCACCTCAGGCATGCCTCCTTTTTTCCAAACTGGTATCTTTCCGGTACGTTCAATCCAATCAAGTACATTACAAGACGAATTTATCATAAAAGCAAGGGAAGTTTTGAAAGCTGCAACCGAACTTTCGAAGCGGCGTACCAACAAACGGCGCATGAATTTTGCCACGTTTGCTTGACGACCGATAAGCATGTTGACGTCATCAATTCCTGTTTGGCGTTCTATGTCCTTGGCCAATGCCTCACGCATATCTTCCGGTACATATAGTACTGGCTTGTAACGAGCTGCTTGAAAGCGGTAAATGCCATCGTCCGAATCTTCATCGTTTGATTTTGTCCCATAAATGAGATTAAGCGTGCGCAGATACAAGTCTTTCAATTCCTTGAGGTCATAAGATAACTCAATAGGGTCCTGTGGAATAACCACCTCAATCTTTTGCTTTTTTAGGTCGTCTTTATATGTATCAATCTGCTGTAGGTCAATGCGTGAACGGCGGATAACCAGAGGCCCGATAATAGAACGAATTGTGCGGGCTATCTTAGCAGTTTCGTTTTTTACGTCTTGCTTGGAGAGTTTACCTTGACGCTGCAATTCGCGTAGTTCCTTGTACTGGTTGATAAGATCGCGAAACTCAATACTAAGATTTTCCACTGTTTTAAGTGTGGACTTGGTAGGTATCTGAAAGAGTTTCAGCATAGAATAGATGTCAGCAGGGTCGTTGTTAAACGGAGTTGCTGTCAATAGCACCACCTTATTACCTTGACAAAGATTGTGCAGCATGGCATAATCTTCTGTGTATTCATTGCGGTAGCGATGCGCCTCGTCCACTATAATCAGAAACTGTTCATCAGGTTTCTTCAAATCATTGTAATGCGTCAATGCTTCCGCAATTTTACCGCTACTAAATATTGTGCCTGTGAAACCGAACTCGTCCTTATAAGCGTCCCATCCTGACTTCAAGTGTGGGGGAGATATAACAATAGTACGCAAACGGAGGTTGTGGGCAATGGTAGAAGCGATTATACTTTTTCCCAAGCCAACTACGTCTGCTACAATCGTTCCGTTATGGGTTTCGATAGACTTCAATGCAAGTTGAATGGCATCAGTTTGATATTTCAGGTTGAAGAACTTTCCATCTGTAATGTCGAAAGGTGTACGCACATTTGTTTTGGACGGAATGTTAAAATACTCGCTAAGCACGCGTAGATAAAGTTTATATGGCTGAAAGAGTCGGTCAATCCAAATTTTACTCTCGACTTTTTCTTTCCAACGATCAATAGTGCTTTCGTCCACAATTGGAATAGCATTTGACCAAAGTTCGTCAAAGATTTGTTTTCCCTCCGTATATTTCCCCTTGTCTGTAAACCGTACATTGATTTCTGTTCTACCTTGCAAACCTTGATAGGAAAGATTACTTGATCCTGTGATTACATCACCGGGTTGTTCTCCATTTTCGTTATTGATGTTATTATAGGCAAAAAGGTACATTTTCGCATGACACGGGTCTTCGGTCTTACGTATTTCCAATGTACCATTATAAATTTTATGTTGAAATTGACGAAATATTCGGATGGTTTCATCTGTATCGGTATTATCCGTTTCATTAATGAGTCTCACTAAGTTGTTGAAATATTCCTCACGAACCTTACTACGGATGCGTTGCCATTCCATCAACTCTTCTACCTCACGGACACGATTTGAAATCTGAGTGTCTATGTCAAGACCAACCAAAATACGGAGATGCTTATCAGCGAGCTTATCGGCAAGCTGTATGTATCCCGAAAAATAGAAATAGCCCACAAGAATATCTACGGCATCCGATTTGGGCAAGATACCCGTGATAATGTCGGAGAGTAGACGATCTTTATTGGTTATGAAACTATGTGCCATATTGAACTATGTTTTTTATTCTTTATCAATCAAAAATAATAGTTTCGGTCATATCAACATTTATTCTAGCCATACCGTCAACGATTATTTTCCCATACCAATGTCCTAAATCTGCTTTGCAACTCACTCAATCGTTTTATAATCTCATCGAAAGAAGGTGCATTGGCATAGATGAAGCCAATTTGCATCTGCTTATAGTCGTCACGCAAAACATCTTCGATGCTTTCAGGAGGCAGGAACGATATTGTGTGTGGAAGATGACTCGTATAGTCCAATCCACTCCAAGCCGTAAACTTTTTACGATGAGTCACAATGTCCTTGTATAATTGTACATCCTGCATTGCTTCCATAGCAAACGGTTTATCCATCATCTTTACAATGTCATACATGTGTCGTGTGATACGTTCGATATGTGTACAGCCATTGGGACGGTTAAACTCTTCATGCAAAAGAAAAACCTTTTCCAGGAATGTTCGTCCCGGTACTACGGTAGGAACAGTGAATATAGGTAATGAGAACTCTTCACCTGGATAAGCCTCTTCTATCATAGAACGCATTTCCACATCTTCTGACGGTTCCATGAGTGAACGACAACTTATCTCAACTTTGACTCGTTCGGGTATATATTGCATTTTCGTTTGCAGCACTGAATTATACTCGACAAACAGGACTACAGGATCAAGGTCACTGACAGATGTCTCCGGAACTATAACCTTACAGTTCTCTGATAGCCCAAACTCTTTTAATCTGGTCTCAACGTCGAGCGCGAAAGAGCCATCTATGAACTTCTTGGAGTCTTTCCGCAATTTAGTCCGTTGACTTTTAGTCTCAATATTTGTAAAGCCGAGATATTGGGGATCTATTGCAAGGTCAATATCTTCCGAAAACCGTTCTATTAATCCCCAACCTTTGCTAAGGCTTGTTCCGCCCTTGAAAACAAAAGCTGCTGCATACGGCAAAGAAAATATGGCACGTAACACCATACTGACCCAGTAGTCCTTTTCTACGGCATTGTCCACAATCCCTTTATCTTCGGCTACATTAGCCAAAATGGTAAGTTGTTCTTCTTTTGTAAGTTTAGTAAAATTCATAATGCAAGTCGTTGTTTAATCCATTGCGGGGCAATACTGTAATCGTATTTGATTTCATCAGGACTACCATATTTTTCAATGGCTTGTTTTATGATTGCAACCTGTTCATCTGTCACGTTATCTTTCCCTAATTCTTTCATGGCAGCGACTATAAGTGGAAACAAGTCTGTCTTGTAGGCAAAATTGCGAGGTGCGCTGCGCTTGAATATGATTTTACGGTTCCCGATAGTAAGTTCCCTTGCTGTGGCATCTGTCAAATAGACTGCATTCATCGTGACCTGTGTGGAAAGTCCCAATTTGTTCAATGCTGTCAATCCACTAGGTATAATACGAGCCTTATCCTTTTCCGCTATAGCGTATGCGATATCTTCTATAGAGGGACGAAGTACACCGAACTTATTCCGTAATGGATATAGATATAGACCTTGAGAAAGACGAATGAGCACACCCTCTTTCTCTAATCGGGAAAGCGCACGAGTAACTAGTCCGTCATTATTCAGATGGGCAAAATCACTCACCATATAAAGCCTGTTCGGTCCGTTTCGGTCTATGATGTTTCGTATTTCCTTCGTCAGTATCGTCTTCATATCCACAATGATTCTAGTTGCAAAGATACGATATTACTCTTGATGTAGCAATAAAATGTCCGAAATTCTTAAAGAAAATCGGACATTATAGAATGCTTTGCGGCTTAATACCCCAATCATAGACCGAATACATTAAGTTAGGATTATCATAGTCCGCCAAGGAGTTGTTCTAACCGACCCATTGTGGAACATTAACACCATACCTCAAAATGAAGAGCTTTTATTAGACAGTAGGCAAAATAGTAATAACCTTTGGGAAACCGACAAAATATGGGAACTATACGGTACCAAATAAAAGATAAAGCCTAATATATAAATTGATTATCAGATTGGTATATAATCATTCTCGGTTCAAGCATGGAAGCAACAGCTAAACTTTATTCTTTGAACCTGCATAACACACGTACATATCTGTTCGCGCTGTTTTTTGTAGCCGGGAACATAATCGTACCGCAGTTATGCCACCTGATACCTAACGGCGGATTGATGTTTTTGCCCATATACTTTTTTACCTTGGTAGGAGCGTATAAATATGGCTTAAGTGTGGGTATGATAACCGCAGTGTTTTCTCCGCTGTTAAATCATGTACTTTTTGGAATGCCTGCCGCTGCAATGCTCCCGGCAATAATGGCAAAGTCCGTTATTCTCGCCATATCGGCAAGCATTGTTGCAAAACGCTTTAAGAAAGTAAGTATAGTGTGCATGGCAGCCGTTGTTTTATCGTACCAGTTGTTAGGAACTATGATAGAGTGGGCTATGGCGTCTGACTTTAATGCGGCTATACAGGACTTCCGTATAGGAATTCCAGGTATGCTTCTGCAGGTTTTCGGTGGATATGTAGTAATAAGATACATTTTGACTAAATAATATTTTTGCGGTATGAAGAATTTGGGGTTCGGCTTAATGCGACTTCCGTTGAGGGACGCGGACGATGTTACCTCAATAAATTTGGATGAGTTCAAGCTAATGGCTGATGAATTCATATCGCGAGGATTTACCTATTTCGATGCGGCTTTCCCGTATCATAATGAAAAGTGCGAGGACGCTTTCAGGCAAGCAGTGGCGGAACGCTATCCAAGGAGTGCTTATATACTGGCAGATAAAATGCCTGTATGGCTCGTAAGCGAAGAAAAACAATTGGATGAGATATTCGAACTACAACTGAAGCGTTGTGGCGTGGAATACTTCGACTATTATTTAGTGCATTCGCTTAATAAGGAATATTATGAGAACGCACAAAAATTTCATGCTTTTGAGTTTGTTGCGCGAAAAAAAGCAGAAGGGAAAATCAGGCACATAGGTTTTTCTTTTCATGACGACAGTTCGTTGCTCGAACGGATTATGCAAGACCATCCGGAGTCGGAATTCGTTCAACTGCAGATAAACTATCTGGATTGGAACGATACAACGATACAGGCACGTAAATGCTACAACATAGCAACCGAGCATAAAAAGCCCATAATTGTAATGGAGCCTGTAAAGGGCGGTATGCTTGCCAATATACCAGAAGAGGCAAAACAAATATTGCAAAAGCACAGTCCGGGGTGTTCGCCGGCTTTGTGGGCAATTCGTTATGCGGCTTCGTTGCCCGGAGTATTCATGGTACTTAGCGGCATGTCTACAATTGGACAAGTGCAGGATAACATAGAATACATGTCTGAGTTCAAACCTTTGAGCGAAGAGGAACTGTCTGTTGTAGCAAGTGTGCGCGACATAATACATGACAGCATAGCAATACCTTGTACTGCTTGTCATTATTGTACAGATGGTTGCCCAATGAAGATAAGCATTCCGGAGTATTTTGCATTATATAATACGGTATTCCAATTTAAAGACAAGCATAACTCTACTTGGTATTATAATGTTTTAAAACAGACTCACGGTAAAGCTTCAGATTGCATAGAATGCGGACAATGCGAAGAACATTGCCCGCAGCATATTAAAATTATGGAGAACTTGAAACTGGTGGCAAAGACATTTGAGTGATATAGGCTTCATCTTGTGAAGTAAAAAGATTGATTTTATATAATGAATACCTCGCTGCATGTTTGGTGCGCGTGGTATTCGTTTTTATTTTAATCAAATAAAACAGCAGTTGCAAATTTCAATTTGTAAAGCGACGCCAGCCGTTCGTGTAAAAAAACAATGGCTGACTTTGCCATATTATAAATAATAAGTTATTTTGCACCCGATTTTAAAGAGTAAGAAAGTGGAGATTATTAAAACTCAGAAAGGACTTGCTCAAGCATTGGATTCGCTGCGTCTGTGCGGAAAAAAAATAGGACTTGTTCCTACTATGGGCGCGCTTCATGATGGCCATGCTTCGCTCGTAAAACGTTCGGTACAAGAGAATGATGTTACAGTAGTAAGTGTGTTTGTTAATCCTACACAATTCAACGACAAGCGCGACCTGGAGAATTATCCTCGTGACATAGACTCTGATACTGCGTTGCTCGAATCGTTGAACGCCGATATAGCATTCGTTCCTTCAGTAGAGGAAATGTACCCGGAAGCCGACAACAGAACATTTTCGTATCCACCTATAGATACGGTTATGGAAGGCGCACGTCGCCCCGGGCACTTTAATGGCGTTTGTCAAATTGTAAGTAAATTGTTTTATGCTGTTAAGCCGACACGAGCTTATTTCGGTGAAAAAGATTTTCAGCAGATAGCTGTAATACGCGCAATGGTTGAGGATCTGCAATTACCGGTAAAAATATGCCCGTGTCCAATAGTGCGGGAAGTTGACGGTTTGGCGTTAAGCAGCCGAAATGCACTTCTTACAGATAGCGAACGGAATATCGCACTCAATATTTCGAAAGCTTTGTTTGAAAGCCTCGAATATGCTAAACATCATTCGCTCAATGATACAAAGGCTTTTGTGGTGAATTCAATTAATGATGTTCCAGAACTGGAAGTTCAATATTTTGAAATAGTAGACGGCCTATCGCTTCAAAGTCTTGAAAATTGGGATGACAGTGATTATGTAGTTGGGTGCATTACTGTTTTTTGCGGAAGTATACCTGTAAGACTTATAGATAATATTAAATACAAAGAGCCCAAATAACAAAAATCTCAAGTCGTTAATTTGATGTTTAATAAACTGTTTAATCGAGAAAACTAAGAACAATGTTTATTCAAGTACTCAAGTCCAAAATTCATTGTGTAAAAGTAACCGAAGCAAATCTCGATTACGTTGGCAGCATAACAATAGACCAAGATTTAATGGACGCTGCTAATATCATGCCAGGAGAGCACGTTTATATAGCTGATAATAACAATGGAGAACGTTTTGAAACATATGTAATAAGCGGCGCAAGAGGAAGTGGCGTAATCTGTTTAAACGGTGCAGCTGCGCGGAAGGTTCAAGTGGGGGATATTGTAATTATAATGGCGTACGGAACGATGACTCCAGAAGAAGCTAAAACGTTTACTCCCTCTGTTATTTTCCCGGACAAAGATAATAGAATAGGAAAATAATTTACAATAAGTTTACAGAAACTATTAGTCTATATATTTAAGCCTGGCATATTAATTATACCAGGCTTAAATATATGTAAAAACAGCTTCTTGAATGTTTGATTTTACAGACTCGTTTTAAGACTATTGCATTATTCTGCTCAAATTCATTCATATTTGAGCAAGTTTCCGTAAATTTGAACGATAATACGTATTGTTCTTATTGTACTTCGGGTTCGGATGAAAAGAAAGGATACATTCCATATCACGGGTATGCATTGTGTGGTGTGTGCGCATAATGTTGAAAACGCTTTGTCCGGACTACACGGTGTTTTTTCTGCTTCTGCTAATTTTGCGGAAAGTACAGTCGATGTAGAATATGACGATACGTTGGTTTTGAGTAACCAATTTTATGAGTGTGTTAAGAGCGTTGGTTGTGAATTGTTGGACAATACGGAAAGTAAGCCCGCTTCAGGTAAGAAAGATTATAAAAGTACAAAAATACGTACTGTAATTGCATGGGCTTTTGCTGTGTTGGTCTTTTATATAAGCGTTTTTGTAGGTAATATACAAACGTCTCGTGAATTTCTGGCTATAATAACATTATTGGTGCTTGTTTATTGTTGTGGAAGGTATTATTTAAATACTTTCCGAGGTATTATTAGAGGATCTTTTTCGATTGATACTTTGGTTGCATTAAGTACGGGATTCACTTATCTTTTTAGTCTTTCCGGTACTTTATTCCCTGATTTTTGGATAAAGAATTACAGTTCTCCACCATTTTATTTCGATGTTGCATTGGGGATTACTGCTTTTGCTTTATTGGGGCGGCTGTTCTTATGTCAAGTTAAGAATAAATCAAGTCTGTCTATAAAGAAATTTGCAAGTCTAATGCCTGTAAAAGCTAAAGTAATAATGGAGGATGGAATAGAAATAGATTCTCCTGTTAATTCTTTGCAACGAGGCGATAAGATATATGTTGGCCCAAATGAAAGTATTGCAGCTGATGGAACTATAATTGAAGGAGAATCTTTAATCGAAGAACGTATGCTGGGCGGAGAATCTTCACCCGTTCTTAAATCAGTTGGCTCAAAAGTCTTTGCCGGTACGATAAATAGGAAAAATGCAATATTGGTAAACGTAGAAAAGTCTGGTTCCCAAACTGTGCTTGCCAAAATTATTGATAGATTAGAAAATGCCCAAAATTCGGAATCGCCAGTTGGAAAAGCAGTATATGGTATTGTGCCAGCTTTTGTGTGTGCTGTCTTGGCTATATCGCTTCTTACATATGTAATCTGGTTGAACGTAGATGGAATGTACGCTTTCCCACAGGCTTTTGAAGCGTTTATAGCTGTTCTTGCAATAGGCTGCCCGCTCGCTTTTTATTTAAGTTCAAGAATAACGGTAAAAGCTGCTATAGACAGAGGCGCTTTGTCCAATATTTTTTTTAAAGACGCAGTGACTATAGAGAATCTTGCAAAAGTCAATCTTGCTGTTTTTAGTGATGTTAGGGTTCTTATAGAGGATATTCCGTATGTGAAGGAAAAATATTTGTCAAGCCAATGCACCAAGTCAGATCTTACGGCGCTTTATGTAGTGGGAAATAGTAAAACCAATCCGTTTTGTAAAGCAATAGGCGATTATGCCAAGAATTTAGCAGCCGAAAAGCACGACTGCATAGATGCCGAAAGGATAGTTTGTGAAGTAACAGATTATAACAGCATGCCAGATAATGGAATAAGGTTTGTTTACGATGAAAAGAAATACTGGCTCGGAAATGTTATTTTTGCAAAGGCCAATGGAGTAGATGTGGACTTTTATAAAACTTTGCTCTTTAACTTTCCTGATGATACATCTGTGGTTTATTTCGGAAGCGATAATAACTTGTTGGCTGCTTTTGCCATAAAAGAAAAATTGAAGGATGGAGTAAAAGAAACGCTAATGGGTCTTCGCAGAAAAGGAGTGCGGGTGTACTTGCTTTCTGATAATGATGATAAACCTTCTCAAGCTTTAGGGCACGAGACCGGTGTAGATGAAACTATAGTAACGGCGACTGTAGAAGAGAAAGCACGCTTGATAGCGCAATGGCAAAAGCAAGGAAATAAATTAACGTTGATATGTGACAGCAATTACAATATGTCGGAGGTTGGTGTTAAACCAGACGTGCGTATAGAGATGAATGGTGCTATAGGTTCTGGTTTAGATTCAGCAGACGTTGTCTTACCAAGCGGCAACATAATGTATATAGAAAAAGCAATAGGGTTTTCAAGAGAAGTAAAATCTTTAATTAAAAGGAATTTATACCTAACAGCCATATATAATTTAATAGGCATTATAATAGCTGCAGGGGCTTTTTATTATTTGTTCGATATTATGCTGAGTCCTATAATTGCAGCTGCAGCAGCATTTTGTTGTATAGTTTATGTTGTAACTAATAGTCTGTCCGTATACAAGAAGAATATTTAATGTAAGCAAATAATATAAAAACACGAAACGTTATGAAAACAAAACTACTCTTTTTAGCCTTGTTTATAACTGTGGGTATTAATGCCCAAACACCGTTTTTTATAGAGTTGACTGACGCTAAACCAAGTTCCAGCGCTTCTGAATGGGCTTCAAAAGTAAAAGCTCCTTCAGCGGCTTGGGGTAGTATAAATGAAAGGTACTCAAAGACAATAATACCAGACGGCTTAAGTAAAAAATGGAAAACAAAAGCATGGCGCGGGCAACGTGTAAACGGACAGGCTGTTTTTTATACTCCTAAGGAAATTAAGAATGTTACAATCAACTCAACGCCGCTTAAAAAGGGAAACTCAGTTATTCCGTCTTCTTCTATAGAGTTGTCTTTTGTAAGGTATGTAATGACCGATGAACTTAACAAGGATAAAAAAGGCGGTTGCGGCTATCGTCACAATAAGGCCGAATGGGATTCTTCAATAGTAGCCGATATTCTGGATGCTTCGAAGTCCATGCCGGTAGAAGCAAACTCAGTCCGTCCCGTATGGATTAACGTATGGGTTCCGTCGAATGCTACTCCCGGAACGTATAAAGCGGAGCTCGAAATAAGCGGCGAAGGGATGAAAACCATTTCATTGCCGTATGAAATAACGGTTACCAGCAGAGTGCTTCCCGAGCCTAAGGACTGGGAATTTCATCTTGATTTGTGGCAGAATCCGTATTCTGTAGCCCGATTCTACAATGTTCCACTTTGGAGCAAAGAACATTTCGATTACATGCGCCCCATAATGGAACGTTATGCTAAAGCGGGTGGCAAGGTTATAACGGTATCTATCTTGAACCGGCCTTGGAACGGGCAGACGCATGACGCTTTCAGTAGTATGGTTTTAAAAGAAAAGAAAATAGACGGAACATGGCGATATGATTATACTGTGTTCGATAAATGGGTAGAGTTCATGATGTCATGCGGTGTTACCGAACAGATAGATTGCTACACTGTTGTACCATGGGCTTTGGATTTCGATTATTACGACCAGGCGACAAACTCGGTTAAGGTGGTTAAGGCTAACCCGGGCGAGCCCGCCTATGAAAATTATTGGATTCCGTTCCTCAAGAATTTTTCCGAGCATTTAAAGGAAAAAGGATGGCTCGACCGCACGGCAATAGCAATGGACGAGCGTTCAAAAGAGGCCATGTCGGCGGCAGAAAAAGTAATTTTTACAGCATGTCCCGATTTCAAGATTGCCGGCGCTATACATTACTATCCTGATGTAGAACCAAACATTTATGACTTGTGTTTGGCTTATGGCGAGACTCTGCCGCAAGAAGTATTGGAACGTCGTAGGAAAGAAGGTAAAATCACTACATGCTATACATGTTGCGCCGAAGCATATCCAAATACTTATACATTCTCTGCTCCGGCCGAAGCCACATGGATTCCTTTGCATTCGGCAGCAATTGACGTTGACGGATATTTGCGTTGGGCGTATAACAGTTGGACCGAAAAGCCTTTGCAGGATTCGCGTTTCTACAACTGGGCTGCCGGCGACTGCTATCTTGTTTATCCTAATTCGTCAAGCATTCGTTTTGAACGCCTTATCGAAGGCATTCAATATGTTGAAATGATAAGGATTCTCAGAAAAGAATTTACGGATAACAATAATAGTGCTAAGTTAAAGTTGTTGAACGACGCAGTTTCCAAATTTGTGCCCATGAATTTGAGGATTGATAACGCAACCCAGATGGTTGATGAATTCAAATCAGTAATGGACAAATTGTAGTTGCCGTCATCCCGGAGTAATGATATAGTTTTCATACTACACGGGAGCAAGAAAAAAATATGTCTGACATATTTTAAAATAGGTCAGACATATTTCAAAATATCTCAGAGATATTTTTGCCGGGGTAATATAACTGAAAGAAGAAAAGCCGGGCGAGTTTTCAAAATCCTATGATTTATGATATGTCGCCAAGTAAAAATCCCGGAATTTAAAACAGTTGGAAAATAAATTAATAATATACAAAATGGGTTTTTTAGGATTCTTTTCACGCGATAAGCAGCAGAAACTGGATTCTGGTTTGGATAAGACCAAGAAATCATTGTTCAGCAAATTGGCTCATGCGGTAGTAGGCAAAAGTCAAGTGGATGACGATGTGCTGGACGCTTTGGAAGAAACTTTGATTACTTCCGACGTAGGCGTAGATACGACGCTCGAAATAATAAAAAGAATACAAGAGCGTGTAGCTCGCGATAAGTATGTAGGTGTAGACGAATTGAACCGTCTTTTGTGTGAAGAAATCGAAGCAATGCTCGCACTCAACGATACCAGCGAAAGCTCCATTGCTAAAATAGGTGAGCGCGATACTCCTTATGTGATAATGGTGGTTGGAGTGAACGGAGTGGGTAAAACCACGACCATAGGAAAATTAGCACACATGTTCAAACAGGCGGGACTGAATGTAGTGCTCGGAGCTGCCGATACATTCCGTGCTGCCGCCATAGAGCAGTTGTCTATTTGGGGTGAGCGGGTCGGTGCTCCGGTCGTGAAGCAGCAAATGGGCAGCGACCCGGCGAGTGTCGCTTTTGATACACTACGCTCGGCTGTGGCAAACAAAGCCGATGTCGTCCTTATTGATACGGCAGGCCGTCTGCATAATAAAGTAGGACTGATGAACGAGCTTACAAAGATAAAGACCGTCATGAAAAAGGTTGTCCCGACAGCCCCGGATGAGATACTTCTGGTACTTGACGGATCAACCGGTCAAAATGCGTTTGAACAAGCCAAGCAGTTTACATTGGCTACCGAAGTAACGTCACTTGCAATAACGAAATTAGACGGAACTGCAAAGGGCGGCGTTGTAATAGGAATTTCAAACCAGTTGAAAGTGCCTGTAAAGTACATAGGTCTGGGAGAGAAGATAGACGATTTGCAACCGTTTGACCGCAGTGCGTTTGTGCGTTCCCTTTTTAATCAGAAAAAGGCTTAGAAATAAATGGTTAAGACTGTAGATATAATAACTATGGGATGTTCCAAAAATCTGGTAGATTCGGAACATCTTATATATCGCTTGAACCGTTTGGGGTTTAATGCATATCATAATCCCGAGGACATTCACAACGGAATAGTAGTAGTAAACACGTGCGGTTTCATCGAATCGGCCAAACAGGAGAGTATTGATATGATACTGGAACTATGCCAGGCTAAGGAACAGGGGCGCGTTAAAAAACTATATGTAATGGGCTGCTTGTCGCAAAGATATAAAGGACAGCTCGAAGAAGAAATACCTCAGGTTGATGAATATTTCGGTAAGTTCGATTGGAAAAAAATTATAAAACGGCTGGAGGATTATTCGCAGGAATGGCGTAATGGTAACGTTAGCGAAACAGGGCCAAACACAACAGTCGTTACGGCCGAAAACAATAGTAGCTGTTTGAATTTAACCGGAGAACGTATATTAACTACTCCCAAACACTACGCCTATGTAAAAATCTCAGAAGGGTGCGACCGCAGGTGTGCCTATTGCGTAATTCCGATTATTACGGGTCGACAGGTAAGCCGCGAGATAGAGGATTTAGTGTCGGAGGTGCGTGGCTTTGTGGCAACAGGAACAAAGGAATTTCAAATAATAGCCCAGGATTCCACATCGTATGGAACCGACAATTATGGCCGGCGTGCCTTGCCTGAACTTGTGGAAAGATTGTCGGATATAAAAGGTGTGGAATGGTTGCGCATTCATTACGCATATCCCAATGATTTTCCAGAAAGACTTTTAAAAGTAATAAACGAGCGTGACAATGTTTGCAAGTATCTGGATTTGGCTTTCCAACATGTAAATGACGATGTGCTTTCAAAAATGCACCGCAATATAACCCGTAAAGAAACTTACGCACTTATAAAGCAGATTCGAGAACAAGTACCCGATATAGCTTTGCGTACAACTTTAATGGTTGGTTTCCCCGGCGAAACAGAGGCCGCTTTTGACGAACTTGTGGACTTTGTACGTGATGTGCGCTTTGAGCGTATGGGTGCATTCGCTTATAGTGAAGAAGAAGGCACCTATGCGGCTGCACATTATGAAGACAACATCCCTAAAGAAGTAAAACAGGAAAGGTTGGAACGTCTTATGATGGAACAGCAGCGTATATCTGTCGAAATCTGTTCACAAAAGGTAGGAAAGGTATTTAAAACAATAATCGACCGTATAGAAGGAGATTATTACGTTGGTCGCACTCAGTATGATTCCCCCGATGTTGATGGCGAAGTGCTTATAAACATAAGCAAGCAACAGAAAAAAGGTAAGGAACTCACAGTAGGGGAATTTTATAACGCGCAAGTGCTGTCGTCTACCGAATTTGATTTGTTCGCTGAAGTGAACTGACGAAAGGAATAGTGTTGTTTTATAGTACATAAATCTTTTAATAAGTCGAGTGATGAACAACAAAGAGTTTATATCTGCCTTGTCGAGAAGTCTGGATGTCTCGCTATCCGAAGCGCAAGAGTATGTTAATATACTCAACAGCTCTATCGTAAACCTGTTGAATGATAAAGATACTTTGTCTGTAAAGGGCTTCGGCTCGTTCGAGGTGAAAAAACGTTTGGAGCGTGTAGTGACCAATCCGTCTACGCGGCAAAAAATGCTGGCTCCTCCCAAACTTACATTGGTATTCAAACCGTCGCCCAACTTTAAGGAAACAATAAACGGTGTGGCATCGGAAGAATGAACAGATTATCAAAACAGAGACAATGGAAAAAAAGACTATAAATGATTTGGTAGACGCTATTCAGCAAATAAGACCGGAGCCGCGCGAGAAGGTAGAGAACTTCGTTCGGGAGTTTTTCAATGTTATACGCCGGGCGCTTATTCGCGAGCGTTTTGTTAAGGTGAAGGGACTCGGCACGTTTAAACTTGTGGATGTTTCACCCCGTGAGAGTGTAGACGTTAATACAGGAGAAAGAATAGAAATAGAAGGTCACTTGAAAGTAACTTTCACTCCCGACAATGCTATGCGCGATGCCGTGAACCGTCCGTTTGCACATTTACAGGCTTTTGTAATCAACGAAGGAACTGACATAGAAGAAATGTCGCGTACCGACGGTTTCAAACTCGACGAAGAAACCGAATTTTCCGAATCATTGCCTAATCAAGATGTCGTGAAGCAGGGATATGATACGGCCAAAGCAGCAACATCCAACGCTGGTTCGAAAGATGATGAAGTTGTTGATTTCGTTGTCGAGGAGAATGTCGGCGATATTCCTAAGAAAAAAGAAACTCCTGCGGCTACGCAAACTCAGAAAGTCACGGTAGAGAACGGAGAAGATAATTCCGATGGTTCAGATAAGAAAACCGACAAGAATAGTAATGATGAGGCTATGACAAGTGAGGTTGCCGAAAGCAGAGAAAGCAGCAATACGGAAGAAAGTGGCGCTATTCCGGAAGCAAACGAACGCATAATGCCCGTTACTGAAGATGAAGAAAGCGAAGTGCCGCCAATAAAAACCACGCGTTGTTGGCTGAAGACAACCTTGCTCTCGCTTTCCGGGGTATTGCTTTTAGCTGTTGGGTATTTGGCGGGATATTACAGATTGCTTACGCCAAATTCAAATCTGCAGCCAGAAAAGGTTGCACCCATTGTGCCTGCAGTAAAAGTTCCCGTAAAACAGTCGACCGAACCAAAACCAATGGTTGAAGCAAAAAAGGAAACCGTACGAACGGATTCCGTGAAAGAAACTACTGTCGTAAAACAAAAGCCGGTGGAACCAGTAGTAAAGAAGCCTAAACCGGTAGTACCCATTGTTACGCCTGAACCGGGAGATGAATATATTATTACCGGCGTTAAAGGCATTTATAAACTCCAACCCGGCGAAGGACTCTATCGTGTAGCAAGGCGCGAGTACGGAAATAAGAGTTTTATAAAATACATTTTGAAATTGAACGAGTTCCCTAATCCCGACAACATACCAGTTGGTACGGAGATAAAACTGCCGAAGTTGGTAGAGCGTGGGAACAGTACGGCAAAGTAAAGTGTATGGCATACAAATAATCAAATGGCGTTGCGGTAAACTTTTTTCCGCAACGCCTTTTTTATTATCCTTTTTTGAATGGAGAGTTACACAATGCCCGCTATTCTATCACAAACCGGACAGGAATAGTGTACCATACCGATACCGGGCGTCCTTGCTGCATACCGGGGTTGAACTTAGGCAGCGATTTGACAACGCGTATAGCTTCGTTGTTGCAATCCGGGTCCAGGCCTTTGAGTATCTGAACCTCACCGATGTCGCCCGTGCCTGTAACGACGAAGCGGAGCATTACAGTGCCTTGTGTTCCCTGTTCGAGGGCGCTTTGCGGATATTTTAAATTGGCACTTATGTATTCAAGCAAGGCAGCTTCGCCGCCCGGGAAATTCGGCATTTGCTCCACTACGCTGTATACTTTGTTGTCAACGACAGAAGATTCAGAAGTGTTTTCATTCTCATCGGTTACGGAAGACTCCGTTTTCGCGTCATTTCCACTTTGAGAACTTTCGTTCAGTGCTGCTTCTGTGGCATCGGTTGTGTTGACCGGCTCTTGTAATTCCAACTGTTCCTCTTCTGTAGCGGACAACTTTGCTTCTTCATTTGTCTTGTCCAAAAGCGATTCGTTTATTTTTTCAATATCACTTTCTGCCGCGGAATTGTATGTCGCGTCGCTTTCGTTGTTCGTTGTTGCTGCGTTTTTTGTTCTTTCTGTTTTTGCGGATTTCTTTTTATTGTCTGATTTTTCATCATGGTCGCCAAATATACTAATTATCACACCAAAAATTATTAAGGGTATGACGAAGTAGTTCATAAATCGTCTATCTGATCTCGCTTCCGAGTTGTTGGTCGCTTTTTCTCCTTGTATTTCGCAGCGCAGGCTGCAATACGCATAAGGATAATGGCTCGTAGATTTATCCGTGTCATACGAACGGCCACACCATTTACAATGACGAATGTCTCCCATTTTTCAAAGTTATAATTAATTGTTTATTCTTCGGTCGCAGTATTTTCGGTTTCGTCAGATTTCAATCTTTTGAAATTCCCGTCGATTAAGGAAAATACCGAATCATTTTTAGTATAAATCAAATCGCATTGCTCATCATCATATAGTATAGATGATATACATTCTGTGTCATGCAGGTTTTGTAAGCTGTCGATACGTTCGTAAGCGTGTTGGCTATATTCAATGCCTTTTTGCTTTGTCCTGAATTTTTCGTGGCTTATTTGTTTTTAAAGTGATTGATGATATTCAGGTAATATGTTTCCATGCAGCCTTTGGCAAGGCGGGCGCTGGGATGAAACGTGCGGTATGCGGGAATGTCTATGCCCGGAATGCTGACGCACGAAACTTCTCTTCCTTCAAAGGGTTGCAAGGCTTTGAGTGTGCAGCCGTCAAAAGTGTCTGTAAGTATTTGGTCGTAACTCCCGGTCAGGAATACTATGAGGTCGGGACGGAGTATGTTTATTTCTTCCCGAATTACCGAAAAGTGCGTTCTTACAATATTATAAATACACTCACCGCAGAAACCACGGCCTTCTGCTTTGCCGATTTTAACAAGGTTGTTCCAAACGCAAGCTGTCTTTTTACCGGGGAATGCGTTTTCAAATGTGGAAATGAATTTGTTTGCGCCGTAATGGAATGTGCCGTAACGTTTGCCGTTGTATTTGAATTTGCCGTCGGCATAATGGCTGGCATAGAAATCTTCATAAATGCCCATTACGGCTTCCATGCCGACCTCCGAATTGTAGACAGCCGATGGCGGAAAGTCATCAATTTTGCCTGTCCAGCTGTTCGTTTCTTGCCCGAAAAGCATGATTTTCAAATCGGCATCGGTGTACCAGTTTTCATAAGGTTTGTCGTCCTTCCACTTTGTGATACTTAACAAAAAAGGATAGGAAGGTTTCTGTGCTGCCTGTTTGTCGTTTACAATGTTTTGCAAAGCGTTGCTCAATGTGTCCCAATGGGAGGCATACAGATCTTTCAATTGATTTTGTAAATTCATAATGTAAGTAGGTTTATGTGTTGTTTGATTTTGCGTATGGAACATAAAAAAGAGCGAGAACCTGTTTTTACCTATTCTATCACTTGGGCTCTCGCATTGCCCGAATCCACAAATAAGCAAAAGCAGTTCACGCCCTGTGCGGGTGCGAACACATGCTTAGACTGCCTTGATGGATTCGGATTTAAATTTGCGAGATTTAAGTGAATCAAAAACAGGTCTATGACATCTCTGTTACATTATGTTTTTATCGTTTGTTCTCTTTTTGGCTTGTTCTGTTTTTAAATGTTGATTTGCCACAAAAATAAATAATAATAATGAATAAAACAAGTGCGGGCAAAAGCAATATTTTTGCTTTATATTGCGTGACTCTTTTTACCACTTTTTCAACAGGGCAAAAAAAGGTCGGACATATTTCAAAATACAAGGCACATATTTTAAAATTTCTCAGACCTATTTTTTCTTTTCTCAAAGGTAGGATATAAGGTGTTGAAATACAGTGTGGTTATAACCTGTCTGAATTTGTCTGTTTTTGGAAATACCTTTTTACGCCGAAAATGTATGTTTGCAGATAACGGTTCCGTATCATAATTTATGTGTCGTGCAGCGGCGAGTTGGTGTAATTAATCACTTTTAAGACATTGTATGTGTGCGTTCTCAAAGTAAATCTTAATTTTGCAAGCAAATTAAACCACATACGCAATGAATGACAGTGTTGACATACGGGCTCTTAATGAGCAGATAGAAATGCAGAGCGGTTTCGTTACCGAGTTGACAACGGGAATGGGACATATAATAGTAGGGCAGAAGCATTTGGTGGAATCCTTGCTTATTGGTCTGTTGAGCAACGGGCACATACTCCTCGAAGGCGTGCCGGGCTTGGCAAAGACCTTGGCCATCAAGACGCTTGCCTCGCTGATAGACGCCAAGTTCAACAGGGTGCAGTTTACGCCCGACTTGTTGCCTGCCGACATCATCGGTACGCTTATCTACAGCCAGAAGTCGGAGAGTTTCGTGGTAAAGAAAGGCCCGATATTCGCCAACTTCATCCTGGCCGACGAGATAAACCGTGCTCCGGCCAAGGTGCAGAGCGCATTACTCGAAGCCATGCAGGAACGCCACGTTACCATAGGCGGCGAGACATATTCGTTGCCCGAGCCTTTCCTTGTGCTTGCAACGCAAAACCCGATTGAGCAGGAGGGTACCTATACGTTGCCCGAAGCGCAGGTAGACCGTTTTATGCTTAAGGTTGTTATAGACTATCCTACCATGGACGAGGAGAAACTTATCGTTCGCCAGAAACTGGAGGGCGACAGCAGCGAGGTTCGCCCGATACTGCGCCCCGAGAAAATCATGGAGGCGCGCAAGGTGGTGGAACAGGTGTATGTAGACGAGAAAATTTCGCAATACATAGCTGATATAGTTTTTGCCACACGTTATCCCGAGCGCTACAACCTCAAGGATATAAGCAATTACATCTCCTTTGGCGGCAGCCCCCGTGCTTCAATCAACCTTGCATACGCCGGCAGGGCATACGCTTTCCTGAAACGCCGCGGATACGTTATCCCCGAAGACATACGCGCCGTGGCGCACGATGTCCTGCGCCACAGGATTGGCATTACATACGAGGCCGAGGCCGCAAACATAACAAGCGACAATATCATAGACGAAGTTATAAACAAGGTTGTAGTTCCTTAAGGCCCACATCTAATGCCTCGGGCAACTTAGGGATACTGAAAACATGGATACATCAGAACTTCTTCGCCGTGTAAGGCGCATTGAAATAAAGACCCGCAGATTGAGCAGCAACATATTTGCGGGTGAGTATCATTCTGCCTTTAAAGGAAAGGGTATGAGCTTTTCCGAAGTGCGCGAATACCAGTACGGCGATGACGTAAGAGATATTGACTGGAACGTAACGGCACGTTTCAACCGACCGTATGTAAAAGTGTTCGAAGAAGAAAGGGAACTTACGGTAATGCTGCTTATCGACGTGTCGGGAAGTGTGAGTTTCGGAACGCAGGTGCGCACCAAGCGCGACATGATAACGGAGATAGCCGCCACGCTTTCGTTTTCGGCCATCCAGAACAACGACAAAATAGGCGTGATATTCTTTTCCGACAGGATAGAGAAATACATACCTCCCCAGAAAGGCCGCCGACACATACTTTATATAATACGCGAGCTCCTTACCTTTAACCCCGTAGGCAAAAGGACAAACATTCCTGCCGCGATAGAGTTTTTCATGAAAATACAGCGCCGGCAGTGTGCCGCGTTTGTGATAAGCGATTTTATCGATAAGCACGACCTTACCGATACATTCAAAATGGCACAGCATCGCTATGACGTAAATGCCGTACAGGTTTACGACGTGCGCATGAGTGAATTGCCCGATATAGGTATTGTAGAACTACGTGACGCCGAGACGGGACACATAGAATATGTTGATACGTCGAGCAGAAGGGTACGTGACGCCCACCGCCGTATATGGCAGGAACGCCAAAAGAAACTGGATTATACGTTTAAGCGTTCAGGCGTAAGAAGTGTTTCTGTCCCGACCGACGGCGACTACGTTAAGGCACTTATGAATCTGTTTGCAAACAAGATGTGATAGTAGCATGAAAAAACTGTTTCTTTGGGTTTCCTTTATAGTGTTTTTTGCTGCACATGCGGCAGCGCAGGTTAAGGTTACGGCAAAAATAGATTCGGCTGAAATCTTAATAGGCGAGCAGACTGCGGTGCGTGTACAGGTAGTACATCCTGAAAAGGAACCGGTGGCTTTCCCGAAAGACATCTCGACTTTGCTGGAAGATAATAAATTGGAAATCGTAAATAAAGGAGAGATTGATGAACATGAGGATACACCCGAAGAAGGAATGACAACATCCGTATTCTCTTTTACGATAACAAGTTTTGAGCCTTCACTTTATTATATACCCCAGCTGAGTATTACCGTAGGAAAAAAGAATTATTCCACAAACCAGTTGGCTCTGAAAGTGAACGACGTGGCTGTCGACACATTGCACGTGGATAAGTTTTTCGGGCCAAAGGAAATAATCGAACCTGTTTATACGTGGCAGGATTGGATGCCATTGTTCGTGCTCTCCTTGCTGCTGATTATATGCGTGGGTGTATTGGGATACGCAATATATTTATTGCGCCGCTCCAAGGAAGTCAAAGAGGTAAAAGTGAAGCAGGAATTCATATTGCCCCATGAAGAAGCTAAAAGGAATATCGAGAAACTTAAAACAAAGTACGACTCAGGAGATTTTACGTCTAAGGATTATTATACAGAGTTAGTTTCGATTCTGCGCGATTATGTTACCCAGCGCTACGGATTCAGCGCCAAGGAAATGACATCTTATGAACTTGTGGAGCACCTGATTAATGTTCCTGAAGATAAAACAGAGAAAAATGCGGGCCCTGAAAATAACTTGTTGGCAAATAACGATAAACAGGTTAATCTGGAAGAACTTCGCGAGATATTGACAACCGCGGATCTTACAAAGTTTGCAAAATTAAAGACCGAAGCCAACGAGGACCGCACAAACCTAATGCGACTGGCAGGTTATATAGACGCAACAAAGAATGAAACTCAAAGATACTACTATACGCCTGTGCAAAAAGAAAAAGCACAGAAACAAATAAAGCCGGGAATCGTGCTGAAGATATGCCTTGTGCTATTTTCCGTAGCAATAGTGGCGGTTGTGGCTTTTATGGTAAAGGAAGTGCTTGAGTTGTTCTTATAGTAACATTATGCTGATATGATAACGTTTGCTAATAAAGAGCTTCTGTTTTTGTTGTTTTTGCTTATACCGTATGCGATATGGTATATCTTGAGGCATAAACGTCATGAGGCTTCTATAACAATTTCCGATACACATGGATTTTTGCATATCAGGCCGAGTATGCGTATGCGTTTCATACATACGCCTTTCGTACTAAGGTTGATAACATTGGCGTTAATTATAATAATCCTGGCAAGGCCACAAGGAAAGAACTCATGGAAAAATTCGCAGGTAGAAGGTATAGACATCATGCTTGTGCTTGACGCTTCAACGAGTATGCTGGCTGAAGACTTGCAACCAAACAGGATAGAGGCGGCAAAAAGCGTGGCTACAGAGTTCATCTCGTCGCGTCCGAACGACAACATCGGGCTTACGGTTTTTGCGGCTGAAGCATTTACGCAATGTCCTATGACTGTTGATCACGCAGCTTTGTTGGGACTTATGCAGCATGTGAGTTGTAACATGGCGCTTCACGGACTTATTGATGACGGCACGGCAATAGGCATGGGTATAACTAATGCAGTGTCTCGTTTAAAGGATAGCAAGGCAAAGAGTAAAATTATAATCCTGCTGACAGACGGTTCAAACAACCGTGGTGAAATATCGCCTTTAACTGCAGCAGACATAGCGTCGTCTTACGGTATTAGAGTATATACCATAGGTGTGGGTACAAATGGCCAAGCTCCGTTCCCATACCCTATGCCGGGAGGCGGAGTGCACTATATTCAAATGCCGTGTGAAATAGACGCGCAAACTTTGCAAGGAATAGCTTCGGCTACAGGAGGGCAATTTTATAGGGCAACGTCGACTAAGGAATTGAAAAAGGTGTACAAGGATATTGACACCTTGGAGAAAACAAAATTCAGTGTAAGGAAATATTCCAAACGTTATGAATTGTATCAGCCATTGGCTATGGTTGCTATTTTTACGCTGCTGTTGGAAGTACTGTTAAGAATGACATTGTTCCGCCGTTTACCTTAAAGCAATTTAAATAAGATGTTCAGATTCGAAGACCCCAAATATTTGTATTTATTGTTGCTCATATTATTATGGGCAATGATATACATATTTTCTTTGATAAGCAGGAAGAAAAAACTTAAGCGCTTTGGAAATATCGGTTTGCTGGCGAATCTGATGCCCGACGTTTCTATAAAGAGACAACACTTAAAAGTTGCGTTGGCTCTTATCGCGGCAGCCGCACTCATTGTTTCGTTAGCGCGTCCTCAGATGGGAATGACGGTTGACAACACAAAGAAACAAGGAATCGAAATTATCATTGCGTTAGACATCTCAAACAGTATGTTGGCTGAGGATATTGCTCCCAACCGTTTAGAGAGTGCCAAGCAACTTATATCTTCCACTGTCGACAGGATGGATAATGACAAGGTTGGTATAATTGTTTTTGCAGGTGACGCTTACAGCCAGCTTCCTATAACAAGCGACAATGTCTCGGCTAATATGTTTCTTGACGCAATATCTCCGTCGATGATAACCCAGCAAGGCACCGATATAGCCAAAGCAATAAATCTTGCCAGCAAAAGTTTTACGCAGGCCGAAGGTGTAGGACGTGCGATTATCGTAATAACCGACGGCGAGAACCATGAAGGCGGAGCAGAAGAGGCTGCAGCGGAAGTTTCCAAAAAAGGCATTCAGGTTTATATGATAGGAGTAGGTAAAGAAACGGGTGCTCCAATTCCGGATCCTTCGTCAAGGGGCGGCTACTTGACTGACCGTAACGGCGAAACCGTTATAACACATCTGAACAAAGATATGTGTGTGAAAATAGCAGAAGCCGGTAAGGGACAGTTCATATACTTGAATAACATTCCTGTTGCACGCGAAAGGTTGTTTGATAGTCTTGATAAGATAAAAAAGAGCGAACTGTCGGATACTGTGTATTCATCATACGACGAGCAGTTCCAGTGGATAGCTTTAATAGCTTTAATACTGCTTGTTTTGGATGCCATGACGATGGAGCGCAAAAACCGTGTATTTAAACGAATCAATTTGTTTAAAAGATGATTATGGCAAAACGATTCACTATAATAGTTTTCGCAATAATGCAATTTGCCGTTGTTGCGGCTCAAAACGATAACCGTCGTCTTGTAAGAAAAGGCAATGCGTTCTATTTAGACAGCATGTTCGTAGAAGCCGAAACAAACTACCGCAATGCAATAAAGCAAAACAGTACGGACCCTATTGCACATTTCAATTTAGGGAATGCTCTGCTTCGTGAGCGGAATCCTAAAGATGCGGCGGCGCAGTATGAGAAAGTACTGAAATACACGAAAAATCCTTTAAGTTTGGCTAAGACATACCATAATTTAGGAGTAATTTTCCAAAGCCAGAAACAATACGGCGAAGCTATATCGAATTACGAGAACGCATTGCGCAATAATCCACACGATGATGAAAGTCGTTATAACTTAGCTTTATGCCGGCATTTGTTGAAGAATCAAAAGAATAACCAAAACCAGGAAAACAAACAGAACGAAAAAGAAAAACGTGACGACAAGCAGCAAGAGAAACCTCAACAAAATGATGAAAGCAAACAAAAGCAGCAACAGCCGTCGCAAGACAAAATGTCAAAGGAAAATGCCGAGAGGCTTCTGGATGTAGCCAAGCAAGAAGAACAACGCACGCAAGAGAAAATACGCAAAGGACAACGTTATGCTACTCCGCGAAGTCTGGAAAAGAACTGGTAAAAAACAGCAGAATGCGATTAACGCTTTTCCATGCAGGAGAATATTATTTAAAGTTATATGGATAGTATTAGGCGCCATAGTGAACAAAACTTTTTTACTGCTCTTGGGAGCTTGAAAAAAATATGTCAGACATATTTTAAAATAGGTCTGACATATTTTAAAATATCTCAGACCTATTTCGGAATCGTAAATTATGCGTTTACCGGTAATAGAGACAAGGACGACGTGTGTTGTTTAGCGCATGCAAGCAAAAACGGAACAATCATGAAAAGGATATATTCATTATTAGTTATACTTATTTTATCGCAGTCATTGTCGGCTGCTGTTATTACCATAAAGGCAGACGCGCCTTCTACGGTAGCGATAGGTGAGGAGTTCAGTTTGAAATACATTGTCTCAACGCGCGATGTCGATAATTTCGAAGGCCCTAAATTTCCGTCAACGATAAAAGTATTATATGGTGTCGGTAGGTCGGAGATGTCCAGTTATCAAATGATAAACGGAAAATCTTCGAGTATAAGTTCCGTTACGTTTACGTATACGTTAAGCGCGGAAAAGACCGGCAAATTAACGATTCCGCCTGCAGTCATCAAGGTAAAAGGAAAAGATTATAAAACGCGAACCGTTACAATTCAGGTTGTAAATGCACCATCAGGTAACTCTTCCCAATCATCACAAGGGTCAGCTGCAGGTACAGTTTCGCATGCGGGAAAGATAACAGGTAAAGACTTGTTCATTGTTGTTTCGTCAAACAAGAAAACAGTTTATGAGCAGGAACCAATCTTGTTGACTTATAAGATATACACCCGTGTGAATTTAACGCAGATGACTGGTGACATGCCCGATTTGAAAGGCTTTTTGATACAGGAGGTTCCTGTGCCGCAGCAAAGACAGTTAAAAATTGAGCAGTACAACGGTGAGAATTACAATTCAACCGTTTGGTGTCAATATGTTATGTTTCCCCAGCAGTCGGGCAAGTTGGAAATACCGTCAATAAAATTTGACGGAGTAGTGGCTGTGGCCAACCCTAACATAGACCCGTTTGATGCGTTTTTCAACGGAAATACAAATTTTGCAGAAGTAAAAAAGACGATAATAGCGCCGTCGTTAAGTATAAACGTAAAGAAACTGCCGTCGCCCAAACCTGCAGATTTTAGCGGAGCCGTGGGCAAGTTTGAAATTAAATCCGCCGTTCTGACAAAAACTCCGCGCACTAACGATAACCTTTCGATACGTGTTACAATTAGCGGAGTTGGAAATATGAAGCTGATAACAGCTCCTAAACTTAATTTGGGTTCGGATTTTGACGTGTATACCCCAAAAAGAACAGAAAAAACAGAATTGACCGCCGAGGGAATAAAAGGTACAATAAACTATGATTATGTCGTGGTGCCCAGGCAAAAAGGTAATTACACTTTGCCAATCATAAAGTTCGGATATTTTGATATATCCGAGAACCGGTATGAAACTGTTGAAACGGCCCCGATAGATTTTAAAGTGGAGCAGGGCGCAAATGCGGCTGTAAGCAGCGAAGAATTTGTGAGCGGTGATATTCGCGACATTCACCGAGGCATTTATTCAGTAGCGTCTGGATTTTTCGATGTTCGGAATACTACGTATTATCTTTTGTATTTGTTTGGCTTGATTGTTTTTGTTGCGTTGTTTGCGTATTTAAAACGCTCCGAACATTTCAAGAATAATATATCTTTGCTGTTGAGGAAGAAAGCAAAACGTTTGGCGTATAATAATCTAAAGCAGGCCGAATCACTTATGAAGTTGAACAAAACTTCAGAGTTTTACGATGAACTGACTAATGCGTTGCAAAAGTATATAAGCAACCGTTTCTCTATTCCTATGTCAGAGTTTAAAATCGAGCAGGTGCAGGATAAATTACAAGAACAAGGCATTGCGAAGGAGTTGATTACTGAATTCTCAGATGTTATGTCGCAATGTGAGTTTGCTCGTTTTGCTCCCGGAGACCCGCACGAAAACATGGAGAATCTTCTCCGCCGCGCGTCTGAAATAATTACAAAAATAGAGAACTCTTTAAAATAATGCAATGATGAAAAGTATAATCACTAATATAGAATATTGCATGGCTAAGTGCCTGCTCTTTATCCTGTTTACGTTTGTTAGTTCATCATTGTATGCTGGCACAAGCGAAAAAGCACTCCCGAGCGAGAAAGATAAAGCCGACAGCCTTTATACAAAAGGTGAATATCGTGGGGCGGTTGGAATATACGAAGAGCTTTCTAAAAAGGTTTCAAGCTCTGACATATATTATAATCTCGGGAATTGTTATTTCCGTTTAAACGACTACCCGCAGGCGCGCCTGTCTCTTGAGAAAGCTTTTATATTGAACCCATCGGATAGCGATGTAAAGAATAACTTGAACCTGGTTATTTCAAAAATAAAGACGAACGACGCTAAATCACAGTCCTTTATTTCTGTTTTTGCCAATAATGTTTGCTATTCTTTTACAATTGGCGGCTGGACAGTTCTTGCTTTGGTCGCTTTCATAATGGCGTTGGGATTGTTCCTATTGTACTATTTCGGTTGGACGCTGCGCATACGTAAGTTGGCTTTCTTTGCGTTTATTGCATTTTTCATAACGACGGCACTGTCGCTTACGTGTGCAGGAATTCAAGATTACAATTTGAAAAATCCGTCAGAAGCAATTGTTTTACAGGTTGCCGATGTGCGTGTGTCGCCTACTAAGAATGCCGATATATTGAAACAACTGTTGCCGGGAACGAAGATAGGATTGGTTGACGAAAATGCGGTGGATGGTTGGAAGCAGGTATCTCTTGGTAATGGTGACAAGGGTTGGATGAAATCCTCGGATATAGGAATAATCGGTTTATATCCGTAAATGCAATTGTAGCAGTCAATATACATTAATAAAAATAAAATACCATGATAGAATATTTGTTGGAATTGGACCGCAATATAACCTTAAGCCTGAACGGCAGTTCTTCGCTTTATGCAGATGGATTGATGATGGCCATAACATCAACAATTACATGGATACCCGTAGGCTTGGTGCTTCTTTATATTTTGCTTAAGAACAACAATATGAATATGCCGCGTTTTTTGCTCGTTTTTTTAATGCTTGCTTTGTGCGTGTTCATATCTGACCAGTTGTCTAACCTGTGCAAGGCATTTTTTGAGAGGTGGCGTCCCGCTCGCGACCCGTATATAATGTATCTTGTTGATGTCGTAAATGATTATCGCGGCGGCCGTTTCGGATTCTTTTCTGCACATGCGGCAAACACCATGTCGATAGCCGTATTCCTGTCATTGTTGTTCCGTCAAAAGCGTATGACGTTTCTACTTCTGTCGTGGACGCTGCTTAATGGATATTCGCGTATTTATTTGGGTGTTCATTATTTCGGAGATGTAATGGTAGGCTTTACAGTGGGAGTTATTGTAGGTTATATGCTTAAACTTTTGTATAACAAGATATGCAGACGGTTGAATTTTTCCCCTAACGGCATTTCGTCAGAATATACCTCAGGTGGTTATCTTGCAAAGGATGTAAATTTGCTTGCTTCCGTCTTGGTATCAACTTATGCGGTAGTTGCAGTTGTTGCCACATTTTTGGTTTGCTGATTTTATGCTCCGGGAGCAAATAAAAAATATGTCTGACATATTTTGAAATAGGTCAGACATATTTTAAAATACAAGGCACATATTTTTGCGCTCTCTTGAATCGGTGGTTTTCAACTAAGATAAAAATATACGGAAAGAGTAGGGACTCCTATCTATTCTGAAGTGTGGCTTTCCGTGAACGTCATTGCTTTTTTTGCAATACCATGGCCGCCACTCCGTCGGAAGCATAAAGCACTACATTCCCGCCCTCAAGTTTACCGTATGTCTTTATGTTCTTTAGTGCCGAGAGAACAAGTTCCTCAGTCGTCATGTCTGGGCAGGCCATACGTGTTGTTCCTACTGCGGAAAGTGATATGGAGGATTGCTTGCCTTCTTCGGTTTCTATGTTTCCGAATATGCGATTACAACCAGCATTGCCGCTTAACTTTTTATTGTCGGTGTCGAATATTAAGAAAGGATTTCCTTCCTCGTTTTTTGTTACGGGCGAACCGTATATCGACACGATGTCCCATTCACCGTCGAGTTCAGCAAAAGTCATAGGATAAAATCTTTTTTTGAGTAATATCACAGGGTTTTTGCCAGAATTGTATAAAGCAATGTTGCCTTCTTTTGTCTTTTTGTATTTCTTAACCTCCGACAATGCTCCTTGTATGTTTCTTTCTGTTTCCATATCGGGGCAGGCCATCATTGTGCCGGCCAATTGTTTCAGTTCCAGAACTCCCGGCTTGGCGTCGCGGTTGAACGATGACATTATGCGATTGCAGCCGCTGTAACCGTATACACGTCCGTTCTGCGTGTCGAATCCTATGAAAGGCTGTTGTCCGCCTTCATTTACAGATGGTTTTGTACCTTTCACTTCTGTGATGTCCCATTCGCCTTCTATATCTGAAAGCGTGACTGTGTTCCTTGTAGTGCTGCACGATGAGAGCAGCGCTGTAGCGATTAATCCCAAAAATACTTTTTTCATAAGTGGCATAATTTATTTATGTCTTTAATTTGGAGTGCAAATGTAGGTTTTTTCGTGTCAACAGCGGAACAAGCGTACTTAAATATTGCTAAACACGCCATATCGCATGGTTCATAGGTATGTATTTCTAATTTGCCTCATTTAGCGTCGGGTTTTGCAATTCGATTTTGTTAACTTTGTATCCAGAAAGATAAACAGAAATAAACGCTGCAAAAAGTTATTGAAATGGTTACATCGCAGGATAAAATCCAATTAAAAGGCAAAGGTATTACTGAAGAGCAATTAGAGTACCAGTTAGGTTGTTTTCGCACAGGTTTCCCGTATTTACGGCTGTACGCTGCGGCAACGCAAAGTAAAGGAATATCAGTTCCTACAGAAAACGAACGAAACGAGTTGGTGCACGGCTGGGATGAGTACCGTAGCCAGGAAGATGTCAGCATTGTGAAATTTGTTCCTGCTTCAGGCGCAGCCAGTAGGATGTTCAAAAACCTGTATGCTTTTCTTGAAGGCGAAAGCAACGTGCCAAAAACAGACTTTGAACGTAAGTTTTTCGACAACATAAGACATTTCGCTTTTTATGAAGACCTCGACGAGGTGTGCAAGCGTGTTAATAACATGGGAATAGCCGGGCTGGTTAAAGCCGGCAACTTCAAAGCTGTGGTCAAGGCACTTTTAGACAACGAAGGATTAGGCTACGGTTCAAAGCCCAAAGGTGTTTTATTGTTTCATTCATATCCCGACGGCGCGCGGACACCTTTGGAGGAACATCTTTATGAAGGGGCATTAATAGCGTCAGATTCTAATAAATGCGTAAAAGTTCATTTCACCGTTTCGCCCGAGCATAAGAATATGTTCCGGGAGCATGTGGAAAAGGTTGTGCCAAGTATGGAAGAAAAGTTGGGTGTTCACTTCGAAATATCTTTTTCGGAGCAAAAATCAAATACAGATACGATAGCTGCCACGCCCGACAATGAGCCTTTCCGCAATGCCGACGGTTCTTTGCTCTTTCGCCCGGGCGGTCACGGCGCGCTCATAGAGAATCTGAATGAAATCGATGCGGATGTTATTTTCATAAAGAATATTGATAATATTGTGCCGGCCCGTCTTATGCCGGACACTGTGGTGTATAAGAAATTGTTGGCCGGTAAGCTGGTTGCATTGCAAAACCAGATTTTTGAATATCTCGAAGAGTTGGATTGCGGTATGCCGGATGAGAACCGCTTGCAGGAAATGCTTTCTTTCCTGGAGACAGAGCTGTGGTGTTTGCGTCTTGAAGGAGGTGATTTGTCGGGTATAGAACTGGCTGATTATTTGTATTGCAAGTTCAACCGACCTTTGCGCGTATGCGGAATGGTAAAGAATGTAGGTGAGGCCGGTGGTGGTCCGTTCCTTGCTTATAATAACGACGGAACGGTTTCTCCTCAAATATTGGAAAGTTCGCAAATAAATCTTGATGATGACTTTAACAGCAAGATGTTTGAGAATGGAACGCACTTTAATCCGGTAGATTTGGTTTGTGCAACAAAAGATTATAAAGGAAACAAATTCGATTTGAAAAAGTTTGTAGATCCTTCAACGGGCTTCATCTCGCATAAGTCGAAGAATGGCAAGGAACTTAAAGCCTTAGAACTTCCCGGGCTTTGGAATGGAGCTATGAGTGACTGGAACACTGCCTTTCTGGAAGTACCACTTTCAACGTTTAATCCGGTAAAGACTGTGAACGATTTGCTTCGCCTGCAGCACCAGTGATGTCATTAGTCTGAATCTGATGTATCAGTATAAGTACCCTCATTATTCTATTACTGCCGATTGTGTGGTTTTCGGTCGCAATGAAGCGGAAGGTAAGGTTTGTTTGCTTTTGGTTGAAAGGAAAAATAATCCTTACAAAGGTTGTTGGGCTTTTCCAGGAGGTTTTATGAATCCCGACGAAACCGCGGAACAGTGTGCCTCGCGAGAACTTTTTGAAGAAACGTCTTTGCGTGTAGACGATTGGCAGCAAATAGGAGCTTTTTCAGATGTCGGACGAGACCCAAGGGAACGTGTCGTTACAGTTGCATTTTATGCTTTTGTTGATTTAAACAGTATAGGTGTTGTCGTAGGACACGACGACGCAAGTTGTGCCAAATGGTTTGATATTAATGACTTGCCGGACTTGGCTTTCGACCATGCTGAGATACTTGCGCAAGCAATGAAGCAGACCGGCCTACGTAGCGAAAATTATGCTCAAAAAACGGGAAAAGAGGCGTAAAATAAGAAAACTGTTTTTCAACTTTTTATGTTCCTTTAGGAGTAAATAAAAAATATGTCTGACATAATTTGAATTATGTCAGACATATTTTAAAATACAAGGCACATATTTTTTGCGGGTTGAAAACCGGTAGAAAATATACGGACAAATTCAGTAATTGTACAGGAACTCGTCAGAATAGTAAAGCACCCGGAAGTAAAAGTCTACCGGGTGCTTCGTTGTTATTGTAATTATTTTTTACAAGTTCTGGTTTAGCGTTGCTACGTCATCAAGATACTTTGTAATCAATTTGTCATCTGGTGAATAGTCTACAAGGTCGCCTGCCAGATATTGGTCATAGGCAGCCATATCGATTAATCCGTGTCCGGAGAGGTTGAAAAGAAGAACTTTTTTCTCTCCAGTGAGTTTGCATTTCTCAGCTTCGCGTATTGTGGCTGCAATTGCGTGGCATGATTCGGGAGCAGGTACAATGCCCTCGTGACGGGCAAACAGTATTCCTGCGTGGAAAGATTCTGTTTGCTTTATGTCCATGCCTTTCATAAGGCCGTCTTTCATTAGTTGTGAAATTATAACACCTGCGCCATGGTATCTTAATCCGCCTGCGTGTATGTTTGCAGGTTGGAAATTGTGACCAATTGTGTACATAGGCATGAGTGGGGTATAACCGCTCTCGTCTCCGAAATCGTAGCTGAATTTCCCGCGCGTGAGTTTGGGGCATGCTTCAGGTTCTGCAGCAATAAATTCTGTTTTCTTGCCTTCGAGTATATTGTGCCTCATGAACGGGAATGCAAGTCCACTGAAATTAGAACCTCCGCCGAAGCAGGCTATTATCGTGTCGGGATATTCGCCTGCCATTTCCATCTGTTTTTCTGCTTCAAGTCCTATTACCGTTTGGTGCAGAGATACATGGTTGAGCACAGAGCCTAAAGCATATTTGCAGTTGGGGGTAGTCATTGCCAACTCTATGGCTTCAGATATTGCAGTTCCTAAGGAACCGTTGCAGTGGGGGTCTTTTGTCAGTATGTCTTTACCTGCGCGGGTCGACATTGAAGGACTGGCCGTAACCTGTGCGCCGAACGTCTCCATCATGCTTCGGCGGTAAGGCTTCTGCTCATAGCTGATTTTTACCATATATACTGCTAATTCCAGCCCAAATGCCTTGCAAGCGTATGAAAGGGCCGTACCCCACTGGCCTGCGCCTGTCTCGGTTGTAACATTTGTTACTCCCTGTTTTTTGCAATAATAGGCTTGTGCTAATGCCGAGTTGAGTTTGTGCGAACCCACCGGGCTTACACTTTCATTTTTGAAATATATATGTGCAGGCGTGTCGAGTGCTTTTTCAAGGCCGTATGCGCGTACCAAAGGAGTGCAACGGTAATACTTGTACATGTCGCGCACCTCTTCGGGTATGTCTATCCAGGGGTCTGTTTGGTTCAGTTCCTGCTGTGAGCAGGCTTCATTGAAAATTGGATACAGGTCTTCCGGCGTAAGTGCTTTGTGCGTAGCAGGGTGCAGGAAAGGCAAAGGCTTATTTTTCATGTCTGCCTGGATGTTGTACCACTGTGTTGGGATTTCGGATTCAGGCAGGATAAATCTTTTTATTTTGTCGCTCATTATAATAATGTATTTAATTTGTCATTTGACACACAAATGTAGCAATTCTTTTGCTAAATGAATAAAATGTTCTTCGAAAAACGTAAATATGTATAGAAACATAACGTTTCTCCGATACAAAGGAGAATATGTTTGTTGTATGTGTTGTGTGTTATTATACGCTTGTCAGTACTTTTGCGAATGCTTCTTGCGAGGAATCAAGATAGTTTAGTTGGTATGGTTCAATTTTAAGTGAAAAAGTACCTCTTATGTTTTTCAAATCGAAATATTTGCATATTATGCTGGATAGATTGTATGACAGTCTGTCTCCTTTCTTTATCAAGGCATAACAGCATTTTTGCAACAGTTGTTCGTTGTCCTGCACATGTTTTAGGTTTTCGAACAGTGAATAGTATGCCGCTACGGTTGTGCAGCGCAACAGATAGCGTAGCCGCTCGATACCTTGGCTTACATTGAACATGTTGAACAGGGCATTGAATTCGTCGTGCGACTGCAATACTTCAGTCATGGCCGCAAGGAACTTGTCGCGGTCAATAGACATGCTGTTCTTGCACACAGTTTCGGCATATTCAATAAGGCACGGTTCCGATATTGAGATTTTTCCGGCCCGATATTGTGTTACGGCGGCTTTAAGGCATGTTCCGAGGAATGCCTTGGGGCGGAAAAGTGACAAGTGAGAGAATATTTCCCAGAAATCGTTGCCGGAAAAGCGTAACATTATGTCTTCGCACAGTATATGTCCCGCGCTGCGGAAATCGGCGTTGCTCAGCGACAGCAGGTATGTATCAAGTTCGTCCCACGATTTCTGTTCTATTAGTGTGCCGAGCTTTCGTGCAACTACCGGATTGGTTCTGCGTTCGTTAATCATTTTTTAAAACCAAAAGGCATACGTTTTCTACGTGTTGGGTTTGCGGAAACATATCCACCGGCTGTATGGCTTCTACTTTATAAAGCGGATCGAGCAGAGCAATGTCGCGCGCTTGAGTAGCAGGGTTGCAGCTTACATAGACAATGCGCTTGGCTTTAGTTTCCATTATTGTGGTTATCACATCCTTATGCATGCCTGCGCGTGGGGGGTCGGTAATGATTACGTCAGGCACGCCGTTCTCTTTTACAAACTGCGGAGTGAGGATTTCACGCATGTCTCCGGCAAGGAACATAGCGTTATCGATGTTGTTGATACTGGCATTTACTTTTGCGTCTTCTATAGCCTCAGGCACATACTCAATGCCTATTACCTTGCGGGAGCGGCGTGCTACAAAATTTGCTATCGTTCCTGTTCCCGTGTAAAGGTCATAAACCAGTTCTTTACCTGTAAGGTTGGCAAAATTCCGTGCTACATCGTATAGTTTCAGCGCTTGTAGTGTGTTTGTCTGGAAAAAGCTTTTAGGACCAATTTTGAAGCGAAGGCCCTCCATTTCTTCGTATATGCAGTCGCGTCCGCTGTAAGTCTTGACTTCAAGGTCGCCGAACGTGTCGTTACATTTCAGGTTGTTTACATAGAGCAATGATGTCAGATTGGGGAAGGATTGTTTAAGATGTTCCATCAGCCCCATTGCTTTAGCTTCTTCAGAGGGGGAGTCGTAATGGAACTGTACGAGCAACATTGTTTCACCAATGGTACTGTTTCTAACCATGATGTTGCGCAGCAGTCCTTCTTGTTTTCTTATGTCGAAGAAAGAAAGCCCGTTGTCCGTCGCGTAGCGGCGTATGTCGTTGCGCAGCTCGTTTTGGATGTTGTCCATAAGTAGGCATTCGTCAATGTCTATAATTTTGTCGAAAGCTCCAGGGACGTGAAATCCTACGGCATTCATGTTGTCATAGGTAACATCGGCAGCTATTTCTTCCTTTGTAAGCCAACGTTTGTTCGAGAATCCGAACTCAAGTTTGTTGCGGTATTCTTTTGTGGCGTTACTGCCTATGATTGGAAGAATTGGCGGCAAGTCCACTTTGGCTATGCGCTGCAGTGCGTCTTCAACAATCTTTTGTTTCCATTTTAGTTGCTCCCTGTAGTCGAGGTTTTGCCAACGGCAGCCTCCGCATATACCGAAGTATTTGCAGAAAGGTTCGCTGCGGTCAGTGCTGTATTCGTGAAATTTCACAGCTATACCTTCGCAGTATTTGTTTTTTTTGCGCGTAACCTGTATGTCGGCCACATCGCCCGGCACTACGTAAGGCACGAACATCACCATTTCGCCAACTCTGGCAACAGCCCGCCCTTCGGCGGCTATTCCTGTTATGGCAACGTTTTCAAATATAGGCAGAGGTTTGTTTTTCCTACTCATGGCTTATGCGTTTTCAAATTACAAAGATAGCGTTTTTTAAGTTATCGTGGGGCGGAGCGGGTTTTAACTATTGTAAACGGAATTACGGGGTTGCGAAAGGAGAGTTTACGTATGGGGTAGGAGCAAATAAAAAAAAGGTCGGACATATTTCGAAATATGTGCCTTGAATTTTAAAATATGTCCGACCTTTTTTCGGGCTGTTGAAAAGTGCTTGTGGAGAGGCCTTTAGGTGTTGCCGTTTCGTACCGCAGGATTTTAACATTTTGCACCAAGTTGCTTGCCGTAATGTCAATTATCCGTGCGGTGATGAAGTAGGGAGTATTCCTGTTCGGTGTAAGGAAAAAATATGTCCGGCCTGTTTTAAAACAAGTCGGACATAGATTAAAATTCGTCAGGGAGTTTTTTCAAGAGGTCTTTACCGATACAGACATTAAAAAGAACAGTGTTTCATTTTAAGTAATAACGATAGCTTTACTGTACGATGATTTTGCTGGCAGCCCGCTTTTTCTGTCCGGCACGCACATCAATAATGTGTATGCCCGGTTGCAGGCTGAAGACGTATTCGTCTTTCTTGGCAATGTGTCTCATCTCGAGCACTCCGCTCGTGTCGTATATTTGTATGCGGTCGTTCTCTCTTAATCCGCTAATGCGTACCCTGCGATTGTCGAGCAGTTCAATCTTTACACCTGTAGCTTCTACGGAGTTGGCTCCTCTGCTGATGAAACGCAGTGTAAAGCGGTTGTCGGTATTGGTGTTCTCCTCTTGGTTGAAAATGTAGTTTGTTGTTTTGAGGTCTACTGTTTTTCCGGTTTTGTGGTCGGTTAGTTCAACAGTCTGGTAATTTTCATTGTTAAGCGCTTCGAATTCGTAGCTGTCAGCTTTCGAAGCAGTGAAGCCTATCGTAATTACTTCTTCCTCACTTACTGCCGACAGGAGAGAGTAGCGGGCACTGTTGCGTACTGCGTATAGCTGCGGTTTGCCGGACGTGCTCATCCATTTCACTCCGTCTCCCGAAATATCGAAGTCGGAGCGGGATTCTTCGGCCGGAACGGCGTTGAGTTCCAGTATGTCATCGGCTTCAGCGACGTCACTGCCTTCGTTGTTCGCGTTAACAGCCTTCAAGGCTATGGCCAGGTTCTGCGTTGAAGCATAGGCCGTGCCTTCTCTGTCGGAAAGAGGAGTAATGTTGACGGTTTCATTGTCTTTCAGGGTGGCTGTCTGTGTAAACACGGCGTCGAAAGCCGGTATGTGTCCGTTGTTGCCTTCGGTGTTGACAGTAACGTATGAGCCGTTGGCGTAACCGTAAATAACGCGCCCGTATTCCATGTCGTTGTAGTTCAATGCGCAAAGGAACGGCGAGCCGAAGAGGTTCCAGCTCATGTTTTCTTTGTGTGTGAACCTGTTGCCAGACGATTCTTCTGAAGACCATGGGTCGTTGAAGTTGTACTTGGCCAGTTGCACAGACTTGGTGCTGCCGTCTTCTTCGTAGCTGTTGCCGTATAGGCGCAACGTCATGTCGTTGTCGGTGGTGTTCTCTATCAACAAGCCTTCTGTACTTCCACCGGTAATCTGGCTGCTTGTTGTTATCCAAGCCTTGCCGTCGGTTTCGTCGAACATGTAATCATAATCGGCCCTCATGCGTCCGCTGTAACGCTTGAACGTCAAGCCTTCTTCGTTTTCTGTTCCGGTTACCTTGAAAGGTGCTACGAACATGTTTGCGTTGTTTGCTTCAACATCGCGCTCTACGGCAAAGTTGTCAAGTGAGATATGGTTGCCGCAGCCGCGTAATCCGGCTTGATGTTCCAGGAGCAGGAAACCGGGATTAAACGCGTTTGCGTCGTTATAAACCAATGTCCCGTTGTCTGCTTTTTCTATTTTCAACTCATTTCCGCGTCGAACGTAAACCACCGATTTGCCTATGGGTTTGTCGGTCGTGGTAATAGTGTCATTGGATATTATATTCCATGTTTCGAAACATCCATTGTCGACGGCGTTGCGGATACGTGCGTTGCCAATAAGGTCACGGCTGTGTCTTACCATCTTTATGCATTCGAGCGTCGGGCTTTCGTTGCCTGCGTCTATATAGTCCGACGTTTCCATAAGCTGGTGATTCCAGTATTCGTCGGTTACATATTGGTTAGCAGTGGAATTATCAATGTTGTTCTCACTTCCCGCAGCAACGTTTTCAGTACTGCCTGTTGCAGTAACGTTAATGGCTTTAACGCTCTGGACATCTCCTGTTACAAGTGAATTGTAAAGTATTCCGTCGGCTTGTCCGTTTGCACCGTTGTTTATGATTGAAGTGGAGAGGTATCCGTTGTTAACCGTGGCGGTGTTGTCTATTTCAAAACCATCTACAGTGCTTTCTGCAGCAAGTGTAACGCTGTTTAGGGTAGAGCGGTTGTTTGATTCGAGTAATCCCTTGCGTTTGCTAAGTAAGTCGCTTACGATATTCTCAGTTTCGGTAGATGTGCTCGTTTCATCGTTCATCGTGCCATAGACGTAAGTGTTGTCAAGCTGCACACGAATGTTTCCGTCGTTGTTGTAGTTGCTGTGAACAAATACATAGCCTTTTTCTTCATCATGTGTTGCAGCATATATTCCGGCCAAATCTATTGCACCCTGCAGGTCGTTCAAAGCTGTTGCCCAACTGTTGCCGTCAAGGTCGCCGGTAAGGTCGGCTTTTACGTATATGATAGGTTGCAATGCGGCTTCGTATTCGTATGCACCAACATCGATAGTGCCGTCTACCAGTCGAGCATTGTTTGCAAGGTCCTTTTCGTTGTCGAGTGCCGCAACGTGTGTTGTATAGTTGTCATTGCCGCCTTGATTGAGCAATGTCATGCTCGGACGTATGCGGTAGTCACGACTGTAAATATCCGTGTTGTCCGGGTCGATGAAGTTCGGACCTTGTTTTATGTCCGTATTTTCTGTTCCTGCAGCGATATTCTTATTATTATTGCCGTCGGGCAGGCTCTGCGTGCCGTTGTTCCACGAAACGGAGTTGTACATTCCGTATCCGGTGCCTGTAACATCTGTGCTGTTATTAGCAAACGTGGCGTTTACAACGGTGACTTTATTGTTTGCGTCTGCAAGGCCTGTTCCTCCGTCCGCAAAGAGTGTGTTGGCTATAAGTATCGGTCCGTTGTTGCCGTTTTCTAATTGAAGGCCGTTGCCTTTGTTACCACGGAATGCCAGTTGCTTTATCGTGATTTTACCACCGGAACTGTTAGCATGCATACCTGTGCCGCCGTTCGGATTTTTGTTTATGAATGTAAATCCATCGATGTTTACAGGTTTGTTGGCTGTAGTTGCAATATCCATTAAAATATTAGTGGTATTGACTTTATTTTCCTGCGTAGTAATAATGGTTGGCTGGCTGAAATCCTGCAAACCCGATTCGTTGTAAGAACCTTTTATGGTTAGCGATGTTCCAAAATCAGTGCTGCTTAATGATACCGGGAATGCAACTTGTGCAGATAACAATGATGAAGTATAGCTGCCGGCTTTAACAAGTACGGCTTTGTTTTTGCTCTCTCCACCATCGGGGTTTGCCAAAGCTACGAGGGCACCGCGCAGGTCGGACGTTGCGTTGCTCCAACTTGTTCCGTCAGCAAGTCCGCTTTCGGATGTAGCTACATATATGGTGTCCATGTTTGAGAATTTGGGGTTGTATTGATATTCGTAAACTCCGATGTCTATCGGTTTGTCTGCTTGTGTGCCGTCTTCGTTGCGTGGCCCGGCGTAGCGCATATAGCCTTCACCCATGTACTGTTCCTTGTAATCGGTCAGACCGGGCTCTTCCCACCAGTTATCGTATGCACCGCTAATGGATGAATTATCGGCCGCTTGCACTCCGTCGCCGGCATCGGTCAGTATTGAAATCGCAATGGGATTCCAGCAGTTGTAAGCGTCGTTGCCTGCAATGCCTGCAACGGTAGCTGGCCTTGTAAAGCGCGGGCCGTTTACGTCGGAATTGTCGGTAGATAGTTTTATATTGGTGTCGTTGTAATCGGATAGGTCTAAAACATCACTTGCACTATGGGTAATTTGTGTATTTGATTCATCGGTTTGAGGAATGTTTTCGCCTGTAGCCACATTGCCCCACATAAGTGTGTTTGTTATGGAGTTTTTACCGTTGTGATGATAAATTACGGCGTTGCTATGTGCTTTGTTGAGGGCAAAAGTGTTGTTCATTAGCGACACCATAGGTACGTAGGCCGTTATTATACCGTCTGCGTAGTTCGTTCCTATTGCGCCTCCCTGGCCTGAAGTTTCGTTGTTTACCCAGAGTGTGTTCACAGCATAAAGGGCAGCCTGCGTGGCTGGCGAATATGATACGCCTGCTATGTATACAGCGCCGCCGCGCGGTGGTTGGGTAGGCCCCGTCTGCGGGTCATCTACAGTTCCGTTGCCTGCAAAAATGGAGTTGATGGCAGTCAGCCTGGCGTCGCGCATGTAAATTGCGCCGCCCCTGACGGCAAGATTGTTTACGAAACGGCAACGGTTTACAATGTACGATACTCCGTTGGAATAGATTCCGCCGCCACGTCCTATCTCGTCTTTGTCTTGTACGTTGCTGAGCGTGTTTGATGTCTCGCCGTCTGTTATCGTTATACCGTCCAATGTTATCGGGTTCGTCTTGGTTGAATTGGCCCCGTCGTTCGAGAAAACGACGTGGTAAGCATTTTTTGCACCGGTAGAGACGTTGATGTTTCCTGAGAGTATGGTTTGGTATGCCAGTTCCCAAGGTTCCTTTATATTGTTCTGGTTAAAGTCGGAAAACTCACGGTTTTCCAAAATATTGTCAATTTTCCCGTTGCAAACAAAAGGGTCGGAAACATTCGGAATATTTGTTATGTCGCTTTGGTCTTCGGCTTTTGAAGAGTATAGTTCCTCTCCGCTGAATCCACCGTAAATGCTTACACCCTGTGGCACTATGAATGAATTGAGACGTTGGTCTGCGGGCAGTGTTGGGCTGGTTCTTTGCAGCACAGGCTTGTATGTTCCGCCGGCCATAAGAATCTCGAATTTGGTATCATTGTTTGCCACTCTGTTATTGCGGACGACGCGTATATATTCCAATGCGCGTTCCAGCTTTGTTAAAGGAGTGTAGAAAGAGCGTCCGATATATTCGTCCACGTTTACGTTATCGGGAAGCTTAATTTCTGTTCCTTGCGATACGAAAATGCGGGTAATTAGTTTGTCCGTCGGAAGCGTTCCGCCTTCAAACGCATAAGCTCCTGCGTCTACGCGCTCTATGCCGTTTTGCTCGCGCGCAATATACTGCATGTCGGCCGGTGATATACCCAATGCAGAAACCAAGGCTGTTTGGTATTCGGCCTTCATACCGCTTTTTATCAGCAGTGAGTAAGCCTTTAGAATGCGTTCCTCGTTTGCGAAATAGCTGTCAGCGCTTTCCATTTTAGTGTTCTCGAAGTTGGATGGCAACTCGAAGGTTTCTACGAATGAATAGTTGAAAGGATAGTATTCCTGTATTTCGCTTTCAAGGTGTTTATGCCATATCTCGTCTTCAAACGTAGATGTTATTTCGCCGCTTATGTTCTTGTCCGACGGGGCAGTGTTTTTCCAGATAACTGCGTTGAGGCTCATTAAAGCTCCACCTTCCATGTACACGCCTCCGCCAACAGATGTAGCTTCGTTGTCGGTAATAGTGCAAGAAACCATGTGAGAGCGGTTTGAGGACGTTACGCCTGTAGCATTTGCGTAAATTCCACCGCCTTCTTCTGCCGTGTTACCAATAATAGCCGTTCCCGACACGGTAGCCCCGGGCAGCAGGTAAAGTCCACCGCCTTCTACAGCCTGGCAGTCACGTACTACGCAGTTGCGTACATGTCCCCAGGACGGAACGATTGCACCGCCGCCACGTATGTTGTTTCCTGTATTTGTCATGGCAGTGGCTTTTCCGTCGGTCATGTAAATGCCGTCGATGATTGTTTTCTTGTCTTCGCCTTGCCAACTTTCCGGCTTTTCGCCGAATGTTACGGTGTGATAACCGTTTATATCCGGTTCGTCCAACGAATTGCTTAATGCAATAGCCGACAGAACCGTCTTATATGTCATAGGTTTGCGGTTTGCGTCGCTCCAGTCATTTGATTCATCGTTGTAGCCGCCCATAAGCGTTACGCCGTAAGGTATGGTGTAGGTATAGCTTTGCGGGTCGTTCGGATTTTCAAGTGTGTTTGCATGGTAAACGAACGAAGCGCCGTTATAACCTGCAACTTTCACTACTACGTTCATGTCCGGGTATGCAATGGCAGTTTCGCCGGCATGGGTCAGTATGGTTTGCAGTTTCATTGCGCAGGCGGCATTGTCTATCGAACCGCCGCTTCGTATGCCGTTACCGTTTTGAGTTACATAATATACAAGGCTTTTTGTCTCATTGTTTGTTTCGTATGCTATGTTAGTCTCGTTTTCACTTTCGTAAGCACCGACATCCACTTCACAGTCTTTAATACGGTCGGTGAAGTCCATGTCTGTGTATACTGAAAGGTCTATAGGAACGTTATCTTCAAAGAAGTTGTCTCCTTTTTGCAGGCTTACCACTGCGCGCCTCCAATCATCACCTGAGGGCTTAGTGTCACCGTTTTGTGTTTCTACTACATATTGCCAATTTGGCCACCAAGTTCCTACATTTTTGTATACAACCCTCATCCAGCCGTTGGGTGTCGGTGGTAATATGCGGATAACATCCAAGTTGCTGGTACCAATATTCATACCTATCGATGACGCTCCCAAACGATAATTTCTTGGGGTGCTGTTAATGTCAACAAACATATTGTTCCATTCTTGTGTTGTTACATTTGGACATGTGTTTGCATCCAAGAATATACCGTCACCATTACTCCATTTATCTTCATTTGCTACAGTTAAATTAGTATGGTCTACTAATGTACCCCAGACTTCAACACGGGAATTTGACATGGCCAGATTAGGATTACCTTCGACTCCTCTGAAACCTTTGTTGCCATAAATTATGGAGTTATATATTTTTACAGTTCCACTGAAGCCTGCGTCTTTCATAGTTGTACCAACCCATACTCGCAAACCGCCGGAACCTCTCTTAGTACAATTGGCGATATTATTTATAACTGTGTTGTTATAAAATTCTCCACATTCAATGATGATACCTCCACCGTCAGCGTAGCCTGCCCATACTTCATTATCGGCAATTACACAGTTGTATAAAGTACCATAATTAAGATAGACACCACCACCGTAACATGCAGATTCATTAAAAGAACTACTATTCAAATTAACTCTTCCAAGTCTGTTGCCTTGTATGTAACAGTTTATTAAAGTGCCTCCAAAAGAGTATACTCCGCCGGCACGGCTGTCTGAAGATTGGCTTCCGTTTCCACGTTGATAATTTTCGTTGTCCTGTATAATACAGTTTGTAAGTGTTACATTTTCATATATACGTGCTCCTGCACCACCATCATCACGTGCGTCGCCAATGTTCAAAAAACCTTTTTGAATTGTAAAGCCATCCCAGGTTGTTGGATATTCAAATTTACCGTTATAGTAATAGTTCGTTTCGAAATTTGCGTTATTATATGTTTCAGAGCCTCCGAATTCACGTGGATTGTATTCATCGCGTTGTGCAAGGACGCGTCGTATTACATTATTGTTTCCTTTGTCGCTAATACTTATATTAATTGTGGACGGTTGTATTATTGTTTCGTATTTGACAATCTCGTTAGCGTTCATTTTATTGCCGTTCTCATCTTGCGAATATATACTTGTGGAAACAAGAGGACGGCGATCATCCATACCCGGGCAACCTGTTGCCGGGAAGCCTCCATACACGTTAACGCCGTCTTCTATAATGTAACAAGCGGGATCGTTGCCCGTCGGGTTTTTAGAATATGTGCCTGCTGCAACCCAAACTTGCGCCCGTTTGTTTTCGTCTTCGCGATCTGTTGATGTAAGTTTTCCGTTGTATTCTACGGCTTTGTTAACAGCTTCATATATATTGCCCATGGCTGAATCCCATGATAGACCGTCGCCGTTTCCGTTTTGGCGCACATATATTACGCGGCCGGTTTCCGGCAGGTTGGCTTCGTATGCTCCGAGGTCGGGCGCACCGCCGAGGTTGCGTTCGCTACCGGTAATGTCGGCTGTAAGTTCTGTCGGTGTGCCTGTGGCTTTGTTTATTAACCCGGCTGCGTCGGGCGAGCTTGTAAGCGGACGGAATTCGGCATAACCTCCAAGATAAGTGTCGAATCCGAGCGTTGCCCCTACGTTGTTTGTTGGGTTGGCAAAGTTCTTTGCGCCGTCTGCGCCCACTGAAGCCAATGCTTCCTTATTGTTGCCCGAACTGTTTCCTGTTGCGAAAGAATTGCTTCCCATGTTGGCAGGAGCTGCGCCGAGGTTGTTTACCACCGTGACGTGGTTCATTGTAAGGGCGTTGCTATTAATAAGCGGTTGCGTTTCGTCGGTATTGGTATTGTTGTTTACAACGCAGTTGTTCATTGTTAGCTTAGCGTTGCGTGCGTCGATAGCTGCGCCTTCCTGTGCGGTGTTGTTTTCGAATATGCAGTTGTTAACCGTCACTTCAGCACCGTCGCCCACGAGCATACCGGCACCATAAAGCATAGACGCTTCGCCGGCTGCGTATCCGTTTATTATATGGAATCCGTCGATTATGGCTTTTGCCCCGGCTTCAACAGTAATGCAATGGTAGATACCTTCGTTCAGGTTGTTGCCGTCGTTGTTGCCGTTGATAACAGAGCGGGTAGTGAGAGGTGTGCGCTCGTGCGTGTCGGCAGCATATCCGCCATATATGTAAATCGGTTGCCCGCTCTGTGTGGCCGGAATACTTAACGTGGCAGTGCGCGGGTCCAAGTTCGTAAAGGCATAACGCGGCCACAAGTCGCCTTCCTGCACATGTATTTCCAATTTTTTGTTGCCAACCGTAGTTGCGTCGAGGCCGGCCAGATAAGCTATCGCTTCGTTCAGCGAACGATAGGCCTCATCCCACGAACTACCGTTGTGGTTGTGCACGGTACAGTCGGCGTTTACGTATATTTTAAGAGAGCTCCCGTCATCTTCAGGAGTTATATGTGGTTGTTCTATGCTGTAAGCTCCGGTTGACGGCTTTTGTGCGAACAGCAAGCCTTCAATGTCGATTTCAGGAGCCAGTAGCACCTCTCCCGGCAATGTGCCGAGCGTCATGCCTCGCGCCCTAAGGTTTGAGCCGCTAACAGGCTTCCACATGTATGTAACGTTTTGCAGTGAACCGTCCACGCCTGTTTCGTTGGGCATTCCTGTGGGGTCGAAATCGGGAGTCAGCGTTCCTTCGGCCATGAGGTCATTGCTTTCCGACAGGTTAATTATCCCGCTTTGCAACGTGTTGTTCCATATAGCATTGTTTGTGCCCGAAAGTGCCGAGTTCATGAAGCGCACCGTCTGCGCGCTGGCGTTGCGTGCATACATGGGTATGTTCATTCTCTGTATGGTATTGTTCCAGAGAACCGAGTTTATGACTAGTGCGTATGTGTCTATATACAAGCCGCCGGTCTGCGAAGCATTTGCGTCGGTATTGTCGGTGGCCGTAGGGCAGTTGTTGTTTGTAATGGTATTTTGCAGCAGCACGCCACCTTTGTTGCAATATACTGCACCGTTGTTGCGGCTGGTGTTGTTGGATACAACCGACGTAGAAAGTATAAGGTATTCGGGATGGTTCAGTCCGTCGCTCCATGCGCCGCTATGGTTCAGGTAAACTCCGCCGCCATTGTTGGCCGAGTTGTTCGTAATCATGCAGGCAAGTATAATACCTGCGTTTTCAATGTAAACGCCACCGCCGTTTGCGTCGGAGTTATTGTTGAACACAAGGGAGTTGGTCAGGCGGCCTCCGTTTATGTATGCGGCTCCTCCGTCGCCTTTTGCATGGTTTTCTTTTATTATACAGTTTTGAGCATAAGCATTTAACGCGATGTATATTCCCGCACCTTTGTCGGTTTGGAATTCATTTTCACCCAGTCCGCCTTGTGCATATCCTCCTTTTATTGTAACGCCGTCGAGTATGGTGGTGCGGTCGAAGCCTGCTTTGTTTTCCGAAGCCAGCGGTGCGAACCATACCACGTGGCGCGAGTCGCTGGTCAGTGTCCAGCGGTTGGTCTGCCAACTTATGTTGTCGGTATAAGCCGAACCTCTTAAGATAGTCTCGTTGGTGTAGTTCCAAGGCATGCTGCCTTTGGCGCGTTCCTGCTTAGTTGTCTCTGTGCCGGCAAAACCGCCGTATACGCTTATGCCGTCGCGCATGCGGAACGAAGCCGAGTAGGTGGTTGCGCTTATTATCTGCGACTGCGGCTCGTATTCGCCTTTTGCCACCCACACTTCGCCCGCCAGGTTTTGCGGGTTGTTGTTGGCCAACTCGTCAATCATCCTTTGCAGGTCGCCCGAAGCGTCATCCCACGAAAGGCCGCTTCCGGTGGCTCCCTCTTTTACGTAACGTCTGCGCGAAGTAGGCAGGAACTGGTATTCTTGCGCGCCGATGTCGATGCTATCGCCGCTTATGCGCGGGCGGCCCTTTATATCCTCGTTGCCGTAAGCGCCCTGGTTGTAGAAATTCGAGTTGCCCTTGTTTACCATTACGGTACCTTCAAGTATGTCCCACGACCAGGTGGGGTAGTTGGTGTTTTCCCCGTTGTATTCACGGTCGAAACCCGTTGACAGCGATGGCGCGTCGAAGAACGGACCATATTCTTTGTCGCGGTTCTTGTCGCTTACGTATATGTTTTTGTTACTGTCATCGTCTTCTACCTCGTGGAAAGCCGAATATCTGAACGTAGGTTGATATTGCAGCGACAGGGTAGTGTTGCCCCATATAATAGTGTTCTGTACGTTTTGGGTGTGGTCATCTTCTGTGAGGTCTATGCCTGCGCCCGTATTGCGGGCAACGGTGCAGTTCGTAACCGTTGCCTCGGGCGAAATGCGCATACCTCCGTTTTCGTTGTTGAACGCCGAAGTGTTTGCAGCCGTAGCTTCGCCGGCAATGTAAAATCCTCCGCCGGCATTTTCTTTAACCGAGCGTTCACCAGCCGCGTTGTTGTAAGCCACACACTGGCTTATAAGCGATATGTTGTTGTTTACGTCTTTCACGTCTTCGGCCACATAAACGGCACCGCCCTGCGATGCGTAGTTATATGTAAGGAAGCATTGTTCTATGCGGAAAATACCTCCTTTGCTGTTGTCGCCGTATATGTATATGCCGCCGCCCTTGCCGTCGGCAGCTGCGGCATGTCCCCCTGTTACTGTAAAGCCGTTCACAACCGTTGGGTATGAGTTGTTGTTGCCCGATGACGACGACGGATTCATGTCGATTGATAAAACGTGCGTGGCGTTGTCGTCGCGCGTTCCGTTGCCCGGGAATATCAGGTTTACCGCGTCGAGGGTGTCATTCTTGGATATGTCGCCCGAGAGGATGGAACGGTATTTCAGCCTGTAGGGGAAGTCCAGGGTCTCCCGTTCGTCTATGGATGTTTCCGTTCCGGCAAAGCCTCCGTACAGCCGCACGCCCGACTTTACCCTGAAGCCTTCTCTGTCGGCGGGCGTGTATATCCGTTCCTCATTGAGGTCTTCATATCCTTTTACCCATATCTGTTCGCCTGCTGTGGCGCGGTTGAGTGCTTCGGAGAGCGTAGTAGTGCTTTTCCATGACGAACCGTTGCCTCCTCCTTCTATACTTACATATATCTGTGCCTGCGACACGACACTGAACAATATTGTTGTTGCAAGCGTTAAAATATGGGGTATGCTTTTCATCCTAATCATAAGTTAAGATATATTTTGTTCTTTTTTTCCGGTGAAATGAAAGTTATGCTTTGAGCGGCATGAGGGTGCTGTATGTATTATTACATGGCTAGGTTTATGCTTCCGCTTCCTGTAATGCCTTTTATCGTCGCGTTTATCTTATACCAGGCTGCCTGATGTAGCGGTTCGCTGAACGTCAGGGTGAAATCATTGTTCGTGTCCGTACCGTTGTGCTTGGCGTTGATGTTGAACGTTATGTGGGGCTTTGCCTCGCCGTCGGTAAAGGTGTAGTGGTACACCCGACCGTTGCGCTGGCTTATGTCGGAGGTGTTGTAGAAAGTCCATTCCTGCTCTCCGCTTGCCGCGTTGGCCGTGTTTATTGATGGGAACAGGCGGCCTTCGGCTTTGCCGCAGTATTTGAAATCGGTTACTTTCACGTCGGTGTAGCCTTGGGTGTAGGCATCGGCGGCGTCCCACTGGATGTCGATTTTCGTTGCCAGCCGCTGCAGCGTCATGGTAGGCATTTCGCCTACGCCGGTGCTGTTCCTGTCAACGGTGAACGGTGCGGGCTGTCCGTCGTTACCGGCATAGTAACCGGTGGCGACACTGAGGAATTTGGCATAGTCGGCCGAGGCGCTTACGGACGCATAGTCGTTTGATATGGTGAGGCTCTGGACGGCAGTGTTGCTGCCGCAAGCCTCGATGGCGTCGGCGGGATTGTTGGCGGCGTCGCTGCTGTAGGTAACGCCGTATATGTATGTATTGCCCGCCGGTACGTTCAGTGTGAGTTGTTTCATGCCGGTACGTGTGTCGTTGTCGGGCAGGCGGTCGAAGTCGTCTTTCGTCAGGGTCTGCCTGAACATCAGGCCGTCGTCGTAGGCGAATATTATGGCCATGCGATTCCAGTCGCTGCCCTCGTCGGGTGCGCTGCCGGGGTCGACGAGCCGCTCGTCCTTCTGTTCACCGGCCGTAGTGCTGCCGGGTATGCTTATCAGCAGGTTTACCTTTTCGCGCTGCCGGTTGCCGGTGTGTTCGTCGTCGGAGCACGAGGTGTTGGATATTGCGGCCAGGGCGGCGATAATGAGGGCCATGCAAAAAGAGCGCCCCGGCGCGTGCGCGTTCGCGGAAAGGCGTGCGGAAAAATATGTCCGACATGTTTTGAAATACGTCCGACATGTTTTGAAATATGTCAGACATATTTTTTTCATGCTCTCCGGGGCTCCGGAGGTTTCCGGCCTCCTTGTGGCTTTGCTGTCAGAATGGCGCATGTTCATATTCATTACAGATTTTGCCGATGCTTTATGGTTCATAGCTTGCGGATGTTGTTTCCGCCAGGGTTCGTTGGTTGGAAAAAAGTGTGCGTGACGTTTACATCTCGATGTCGAAATCGCCGCCCGGGTTCCAGTCGAGTTCAACAGATACGCCTACTTCGGGCGAGTCGGTCGTGATAGTGCCGTCGTCCTTGAGGAATGCCTTTATTACAAGCATGTTTCCTGCCAAAAGTGGCTCTTTTATGTCCAAGACGTTCTTTACGTATTTGTTGTCGGCCGTTTGCGTGTACACGTCCATTCTCCACAGGCCGTCGTCCGACTTTGTCGTAGCGTTGGGCGAGGGGAAGCAAACGCAGTGGTAAGCCTCCAGGCTTCCTGTCTCGGTGCACCTTGTGCGCATTACTGACGGGTTGTTGTATGTGAAAGTGCTGTCGGAGCATTGCAGGCCTGTGGCTGTTCCCTGCACGTAAGTGTACAGCACTTTGGCTGATGAGCTTGCTGTGTTGATAACGAGCACCGGCACTGAGTTGACCATATAAAGAGGAACTAAGAAGCGGTCGTCCTTTTGTGCCATTGTTATAAGTTCCAGTCCCATGTAAATGGCCGAGCTGTAGGCGTCGATGGTGTCGGCGTCGGCCTGGCGCAGACGGATTCCCGAGTACGACGAGGCGTCTTGTATGTTTACTGTGCTGCTCACTTCGTTGGTGGCGGCAAGCGCCACGTTGTAGTATTCGCCGCGTTTCATGTAAACAGTGAGCGATGTCTCGTTGGCGTTAGGCATGATACGGTTGTGCTTTTCCAGCTTTCCGCTTGGCGCTTTGAAGAACGACAGGTCCATCAGCTTGGCCCGGTCGCTCAGCACGCTGCTCAAATCGGTACGCAGTTTGGCGGCAAGGGCCTGCTCGTCGGCCGTGATGAATTCTTTGTCGAACGTTTCCTGTAACGATAGCGACAGCTTCAGCTGGTAGCTTATGGAATAATTTTGGCCGCACCTCGACAGGTCTTCGTCTATACAACTCGTAGCCATGAAGAGCAACAGGAACATGGCTTTCCCTAATCGTTGTATTTGTGTCATAACTGATGGCTTATCCGTAATCATGTTTACTGGCTTTATGTGGTTCGTTTTCCCTCTTGCGTAGGTATCCGAGGGGTATTCCGCCGTGTCTTGCGGCGGTTGTTAGTGGATGGCAGGCCGGCCAGGGCCTGCCATCCTGTGCCCGCGGCTGTTGCCGGGGATTTTTGGGATTTAGTCGATGGTGATGTCCTGTACAAGTCCCTCGGTCCATTCGAGGCTGACCGAAAGGCCAAGCTCGAGTTTCGGGTTCTTTAAGTCAGGAATGCAGTTGTAAGCATGGGCCAGTGAGGTTATGGTAACGTTGGCCTTTGTGTTGTAGGCCTGTGCGAACACCTGGTTGTCTGCCTTGTCTGCCTGCGGTTCCAGCCGGCCGACGAGGTAGAACTTGGCGCCGCTGGGCACTATGCCGTCAACGCCGGTGAACGCGTTGCCCGTATTGTTGGTAAGCTCTAAGGCGAAGTTCACGTTGGTTCCTGCCGTAGTGGACAATGCCAGCGACTGCGCCATTATTGCGCTTGCAATGTCGGCCGTGCCCAGCTTGGTGGAAGTTACCGAAGCGTCGTAAATGGTGTATTCTTCGCTTGAGGCGAGGGGAGCGAATTGCCAGTCTGCGTTCTTCTGCCCGCCGATAAGTATGCCGTCCAAAGTCATGCCGTTGTTTGCTTCAACGTTGATGCTGTTGCCTACGTTGTCATTTATGCTGGAGGCGCTGAATTTGGCAGCCACGTCGAAACGGCCTACGGCGTATTTTACCGGATCTACAAGCGCCACCGACTGTGTGGTTGCGGTTACTGACGTGCCGCCGGGGTTGTAAAGGCCTAAGCAGGTTTCCCAGTTAGTCGAGTATTGGTCGGACAGGCGTGTGTCGGCAGTCTTGATGTCCGTGTTGGCCATGTAGTACAGCGAGGCGGGGTAAACAAAGCGGTCCATGCTGGTGTACGACAGGTTGCCGATGTTTTCTGAGTTGATGTAGCTGAACGCGCCACCCTCGAACTTCAACTGTGCCGCGCCGTCGGGAAGGCCTACGTTCTGCGGGTAGGTGCAGTTTCCTATGGACGCGAGGGCACTGTTGATGTTTTTTAAAATTTTGTCCTCCAAATTTGAATCGCCTATGTTGAAATCACCTTGGTCAATGCTTTCATAGAGTTCGTTAAGCACCATCTTTATGGAGTTTGCGGAGCCAGCCTTCAAACTGGTGAAAGCGTCATAGTAAGCCTTCAGCAGTACTCCGGCATTTGCCCAAGTTTTGTTGCTTTCGTCTTGAGATTGTGCAACTAAGTTGAGCGCAGCCAACAAAGTCGTCGCTTCGGCATCGTTTTCGGCATCGGTGCTGATAGGCTTGAGGCTGAAAGAGATGTTGTTTATGGCTTGTTCAACATTGGCGGTAAGCGCGCCGTTCGTCTTTGCGTCGTCGTTCGCGCTGTAGGCCTCACCGTAGAACAGGAAGTGGCTCGTGTGTTCAGGTATTTGCACCTCATAGTAGACCTTGGCGTTCGTGCCCGCTGCCAGCTCATTGTCGAGTATGGAGCCGAGGGCAATGGGCGCTACATCGCCACTTCCACCTGCAACGGGGGCTGTGGAGAAAGGAATGAGCCGGATGTTGTCCATACCGCGGAACTGGGCAGGGCTTTGGCCTTGCACGATGTCTTGTGACAAACGGCCTGATTTGCCTACAGGCACGCTGATGGCAAACTGTGTCTTCACGGGTTCGCCCGACTGTCCTTTACTTCCGGAGAAAGTGTCATCCGAGGAGCACGACGCGAGGCCTGCAGAAGCAAGCAGCAGTACTCCTAACTTGAAATTTCCGTACTGTTTCATAATAAGTTAATTTAATTAGTTAAAGAAAAAAGGTTTGTTAATGGTTTATAATGGTTTTATTTGTTTTCGAGTTGCTTTGCGTGCTCAATGGCTTCGAGTTGCCTTATGTTCCCGGCTGCTTGTGCGTTGCCTTCGTTGGCGGCTTTACGCATGTATTCCATTCCGAGTGCTTTGTTGCCCGTCATGTAGTAGGCCACGCCAAGGGCGTTATACGCACGCTTGTCGCTTTCTACCTTTTTAAGCAGTGTGAGCGCTTCGTCGTACTTTCCCTGGTTTATAAGTTCTGAAGCCCGGTTGATGACAGGCGCAGCCTTGTCGTCGACGTAATCGTAATATATCTGAACGTACCCCGAGTTGCGCTGGTCGTGCAGCAGGTTGTTCTTTATGTACGTGTAGGTGCGTCTCGCGTTGAGGCTTTTTATGGCGGCTTCCCTGCGGTCGGGGTCTTTTTCGGTGTCGATAATGCGCAGCACGTCATCCTTGCCGTCGAAACTGTTTTGCGTCACCTCGTAGCGGAAATCAGCCCAGGCCTCGCCCCCGTTGTTGCACTCGAACACGGAATCTTTCATCTGCACGCGCTGCCGTATGTATTCTTTCAGAGCCTCGGCACGTTTCCCGGCAAGAGATTCGTTCCATTTCTGCGAGCCTTCGAACGAGGCAGAGCCTACTATCTGGATTTTCTTTAACGACGACGTGGTGTCGGCGGCCACCTGTTTTGTTATTTCGATAATCCGGTCGAGCGTGGCGGCGTTGTTGCGGAAAGAGCGGTCGATAACGGCTTTGTCGACGGGGAAGTGCACGATAAGCGCGCCTTTTTCCTTTTGCAGTATGCGCGTGCGGTCGTAGGGGCGGTACTCGGATATGTGGCGCAGCACGGGATTCTCTTTCTCCAGCTCGCCGGCCTTGCCTGTGCTCTTTTCCACGTGCGGCAGTGCAGGATGGAATTCCGGGATGTAAACGAACGAGCCTTTGCTGATGTGTGGCAGCGCTTCCTGGTCGCAGCAGCCCTGCTTCTCGCGTTCAACGCCGAGGCTTACCTTGTCGCTCCATAGCCACGGAGTTTCGTTCCGGTTGAGCACAACGTCGTATTGCGCCGTTTCGTTGAGCATGTAGTTGCCCGTGTTGGGGTCGGCGGTTTCCTTGTTATAATATGCGGCGCGTTCGGAGTAGCGCTTGTTCTTTTTTCCGCGGAACACCGAGGGGTTGAGCCACAAGGTGTCGCCTTTTGTTCCGGCCAGGTAAGGCGAAGCCAGAATGGCATAGTTGCTGCCGACGTTGCGGTCGGTTTCGGCAAGCGAAAAGGCTACGCGTACTTTGGTCGAGTCGAGCCATTCCGTCCTTACGTCCTGCTGTGCAAGTGCTGCCAACGGCAGAAAAGAGAGTGCCAGCGGGGTGAGATATTTTGCTTTTTCCATATTTTTAACGTGGTAAGGGTTGATTTTGAAAAATTAGGGAAAAACCAAGGTTTAAATACCGTGTGCGTATATATTACTTGATATAATATATGATAGAAAGGGATAGTTTTGTGGGCATGAAAACGCCGCGGGTCTTTTCGCCCACCTTGCTGCCGCATATAGCGCATGCATATTGTTCGTAGTGCGTCAGTCCGTATCCTAATCCTATGGCTCCTTCAAAGCTCCAGCGTTTGCCGGGCAACATCCAGCTGTAGCCGTAAACGAGTCCCACGGCTCCGAGGTCGCCCTGGAAGCGATAGTCGCCCAAGTCGGGATAAATGCCTAACGGGAGTTTTATTCCGCCGGCATTATAGTGCGAATACATGAGGTTCGCACCTATGAAATGTCCCGAGAAAGGAGCGCATAGCCAGTAGCGCGCTTCAGGCACAACGGCAATGTGCTTAATCTTCTTGTTGTCGGAATAAGTGAATGGATTGTAGGACGCAGACAGGTCTAGTGTCCACTTTTTTGCGATTTTAACCTCTGCGCCCGCGTTGAACGAGGTCGTGGCCCAATATAGGAGGTTTGTTTTTAACGCAATGTTCTGAGAGCGAGCTGTAATATACGTTAACCCGCAAAGAAAAATACAAATAAAAACCCGCTTCATATCGGTCTGTTTTATAATGAGGTATGCAAAATTCTGAAATATTTTCCGAGTGACAAAAAATACCCCCCCCCACGTTAACGTTGTTTAAGTTTATTTTGCGTTTGCGATATTGAAACGACCACATTGAATTAAACTTAATTTACGGCTGTGCAATATATTTTCGCAAACATTAAATAGTGTTGTGACGTACTATTACACATTTTATGTTGTCGTTTGTTATTTCCGTAAGATGTGTATGCAGAAAATTTCAAAGAAAGGTTTAACCCAAAACGGTCATCAGGGAATTAAGTAGTAACGTCGAGTGCGGTTCCTTCGCCAACTTACGCACTTCTGCCGTTATCTGCCTTTACGCCCGGCTTCGCCGTAGCCCGCTACGCCTTCAGCCGGGCGTAAAGCTGTCTGCCGGGCATAAGCACGCAATTTAACGAAGCCTAACGACCGATTTGGGTTTAATTGCGCGTTGTACGCAGTTGCGAAAATAGTGATACGATTTTATGCCTTTTTTGTCTGTGTGTTTTTTACCCTGTTTTCAAAGGGCTGAAAATATGTCGGACAAATTTCGAAAAAGGTCGGACATATTTTAAAATTCAAGGCACATATTTTTTCTTTTCTCCCAGCAAGGTATAACTCGCTGAAAATGAGCTGCCATTTTTCGGGCCAAAAAAAGCCCGTTTTCAGCCTCTTTTTTTGAGTCTTCTTATGTCCGTATTACGTTTAGGTGACATGGCGGCCTTAAATATTTATTGCGATATTTTGAATTTCGTTTGCGTTGCACTAACTTTGCACGCGCAATTCGAAAATACCTATGAACAAAAAATTTAAAGAAAGAACCGGGTTCGATTTAGCCAAGATAAACAAGGAAGTCCTTGCAGAGTGGGACAGCAACAACATCGAGAAACGAAGCATAACGGAGCGCGAAGGCCATCCGCAATATACTTTCTACGAAGGTCCTCCATCGGCGAACGGACATCCGGGAATACACCACGTTCTGGCTCGCACGATAAAAGACACCGTGTGCCGCTACAAGACGATGAAAGGCTTCTGCGTGCCCCGCAAGGCCGGCTGGGACACACACGGACTGCCCGTTGAACTCGGGGTGGAAAAGGAACTGGGTATAACGAAAGAAGACATAGGTAAGACCATATCCATTGAAGAATACAACGACCACTGCCGCAAGAACGTTATGAAGTACACGGCCGAGTGGGAAGACCTGAGCCGTAAAATGGGTTATTGGGTGGATATGGCACATCCGTATATAACATACGAGAACTATTATATAGAATCGGTGTGGTGGTTGCTCGCGCAGATGTACAAGAAAGGACTTGTATATAAAGGTTACACCATACAGCCGTATTCTCCTGCCGCAGGAACAGGGCTTAGTTCGCACGAACTGAGCCTGCCGGGCTGTTATCGCGACGTGAAGGATACCACTGTGACGGCACAATTCAAGATAGTAAACCCCTCAGGCGAATTGTCGCAATGGGGTACGGCATATTTCCTGGCTTGGACCACAACGCCCTGGACGCTGGCCTCGAATACGGCACTGTGTGTTGGCCCGAACATCGACTATGTTACCGTGAGGACATATAATCCGTATACGGGCAAGCCGGTTACTGTCATCATGGCAGAGGAAAGGCTTGCAGCATATCTCGACCCTAAAGGTGCCGACATACCGCTCGAGGATTACAAGAAAGGCGACAAGGTGATACCCTACAGTGTTGTTGCGAAATGCAAAGGCACGGAACTCGAAGGTATGCATTACGAACAGCTAATGCCATACGTCAATCCGGGCGAGGGCGCTTTCCGCGTCATCTTGGGAGACTATGTTACCACGGAGGACGGTACTGGTATCGTACACATTGCTCCGACGTTCGGTGCGGACGACGCATTCGTGGCCAAAGCCGCAGGTGTGCCGCCCTTGATGATAGTGGACAAGAACGGTTTGGAGCGCCCGCTCGTAGATTTGCAGGGACGTTTCTACCGCCTGGAAGACATAGATGAGGCGTTCAGGCGCGAACGCATGAACACCGATCTGTATTCCGTGTATGCCGGCCGTTACGTGAAAAACGCATACGACGACACGCTCACCGACAAGGACGAGACACTCGACGTAAGCATTTGCATGGACTTGAAGCAGAACGACAAGGCATTTAAAATCGAAAAACATGTGCACTCGTACCCGCATTGCTGGCGCACGGACAAACCTATACTTTACTATCCCCTCGACAGCTGGTTCATCCGCTCTACGGCGAAGAAAGAACGCATGTCGGAACTGAACACGACAATAAGGTGGAAGCCGCAGTCGACCGGAACGGGCCGCTTCGGAAAATGGCTCGAGAACCTGAACGACTGGAACCTGTCGCGCTCACGTTTCTGGGGCACGCCGCTTCCTATATGGCGCAGTGAAACAGGCGAAGAAAAATGCATTGAGAGCATTCAGCAGCTTTACGACGAGATAGAGCTGAGCGTGAAAGCAGGTAACATGTCTTCGAATCCGTTGAAAGAGAAAGGTTTTGTGCCGGGCGATTATTCCGACGAGAACTATCATAAGATTGATTTGCACCGTCCCTATGTGGACAACATCATACTGACATCGGAGTCGGGAAAACCGATGAAACGCGAACTCGACCTGATGGATGTGTGGTTCGATTCGGGTTCAATGCCTTTTGCACAGATACATTACCCGTTCGAGAACCGCGACCAGATAGACAAGAACCTGTCGTTCCCGGCAGATTTCATAGCCGAAGGTGTAGACCAGACACGCGGATGGTTCTTCACGCTTCACGCAATAGCCACTATGATTCGCGACAGCGTTGCTTATAAAGCCGTTGTCAGCAACGGGCTCGTGCTTGACAAGAACGGAAACAAGATGTCAAAGCACCTCGGCAACGCAGTCGATCCGTTCGGCGTGATAGAGAAATATGGCATTGACCCCGTGAGATGGTACATGATGACGAACTCATCGCCCTGGGACAACCTGAAATTCGACGAGGCTGGAGTGGAGGAAACTGCACGCTCTTTCTTCGGAAAGCTGTTCCAGACGTATTCGTTCCTTTCGATGTATGCCAATGTGGACGGGTTTACATATTCAGAGCCTGATGTACCGAACAACGAAAGACCTGAGCTGGACCGTTGGATATTGTCTGAACTGAATACTCTTGTAAAGAACGTAGATGAGGCTTTCGATAATTTTGAACCTACCAAGGCCGGACGTTACATAGAAACATTTACAATCGACAACCTTTCGAACTGGTTCGTGCGTCTTTCGCGCAAACGTTTCTGGGGAAGTTCGATGAGCAAGGACAAGTTGAGCGCTTATCAGACGCTATATACCTGTCTCGTTACGATTTCAAAACTGATAGCACCGTTGGCTCCGTTCTTTGCCGACCGTTTATACAAAGACCTTGTGGCCGTAACGGATAAAGGAAAGGACAGCGTACACCTTACAGATTTCCCCGTAGCCGATGATAAGATAATAGACAAGGAACTCGAACAGCGAATGGAACTTGCACAGAAGATTACATCAATGGTGCTTTCGCTGCGTAAGAAAGAACATATTATCGTGCGTCAGCCGCTGCAGAAAATTTCCATACCGGCAAGCGATGAAACGCTGAAGCGTCAAATCATGGCGGTGAGACAGCTTATTCTGGATGAAGTCAATGTGAAGGAAATAGATTTCGTAGACCAGGATAACATGCTGAAAAAACGCGTACATCCAAACTTCCGCGTAATGGGCAAGAAATACGGCGCTTTGATGAAAGACATAGCAGCTGCCATAAACGGAATGTCGCAAGATGACATTAAAAAGTTTGAAGAAAACGGAAAATTCACTTTTGCCCTCACCGGAAAGGACGTGGAGATAAACCTTGACGAGGTAGAGGTGGTAAGTGAAGATATTCCGGGCTGGACCGTAGCCAATGAAGGCAACATAACAGTAGCCCTTGATTTGACAATATCCGAAGATTTGCGTCAGGAAGGATTGGCACGCGAACTTGTAAAACACATACAGAACTACCGCAAAGGCAGCGGTTTCGAGATAACCGACCGTATTGACATTACGATAGAAAATTCGGAAGAATTGAAAGACGTGATAAAAAACTATTCCGAATATATCTCCGCCCAAGTGCTTGCCACTTCATTGTCGATTGTTTCCGCAAATGAAGGAGAAGTATGGGATTTCGGTAATTTCAAGGCAAAGGTAGAAATACGAAAATCGCAGAAATAATAAATAACCCAAGAAACACAACTTACAGTAACGAAATAAAAATATCAGGAATATGGCAGACAGAATACATTACAGCGACGAGGAACTTGCTGAATTCAAGGAGCTTATACTTAAAAAACTCGAAAAGGCCAAGCAGGAATACGACCAGATGATGGCAGTGTTGACAAACCGTGCCGGTAATGATGTAAATGATACATCACCTACGTTCAAGGCTCTTGAAGAAGGCTCGGCTACTCAAGAGAAAGAGGAACTGACGGCCATGTGCGCACGCCAACAAAAGTTTATTGTAGGACTTCAACAGGCATTGGTACGCATAGAAAACAAGACTTACGGTATATGCCGCGTAACGGGCAAACTTATTCCGAAAGAACGTTTGCGCGCTGTTCCGCATGCTACATTGTCGATTGAGGCTAAAACGCAAATGAACAGAAAGAACTGATATAAAAGTGCAAATCACTGACATAAAGAAAAAAGGGGCGATACCTGTAATAGCCGTTATTGCCATTGTTTTTATCGACCAACTGATAAAATTTGCGGTAAAGACGAATTTTTGCCTGCATGAGTCGGTAGAAATTACATCCTGGATGTATCTTCTATTCGTAGAAAATAGTGGCATGGCTTTCGGCATGAGTTTCATAGGAACCATGTTCCTTACAATAGTCAGGATTGCCCTTGTCGTTCTTTTGACGCTGTATTTGCGGCAGATAGTAGTCAACCGCTTTCCACGAGGATATATTATATGCGTCTCGATGGTTTTGGCCGGAGCATTGGGCAATATTATCGACAATGCCTTTTACGGCCTTATATACAGCGAAAGTACAGTGTTCGATGTGGCAGAGTTAGTGCCTTTCGGTGAAGGATACGGAAGTTTCATGTCTGGAAAGGTGGTCGACATGTTTTATTTCCCGATTATTGAGACCGACATTCCTGCGTGGGTTCCTTTTTGGGGTGGAAACCATTTTATCTTTTTTAGTCCTGTGTTTAATTTTGCGGATTCTTCTATTACCTGCGGAGCAATAGCAATATTGATTTTTTACAGGAAATACTTGTCAACCGCAAAGGTGCTTTCAAGAGAAAGCATAAATAAAAAGTCGGGTAATTCAGAAAATAAAATCGAGAAAGACAGTTGAACATGGCTTCTGTCTAAATGTTTCGGATTTAGGTATTAAGAGAAAGCGAGATTCTATAATATAACCCGGTGTTACCGTGAGAATATAATGAGGACGAGTTTTATCATATTGCTTTCTGTTGTTTGCGCTTTGTGCTTTTCGTGCAAGGTACGGACACCGAAGGGAATCCCTTCAGAAAGCAAGATGGAAAATTTGCTTTATGATTACCACCGGGCACAGTCGATGGCGGACTCGAAAGACAGCGCGGATTATAAATTGCGCTTATACACTGATGCCGTGTTGGCCAAATATGATTTGTCGCACGATGATTTCGACAGCATAATGAAATGGTACTCACGGCATGCCGACAAATTGTATAAGGTTTATGAGAAGGTAAACCAGCGCCTTGACAATGAAGCGCAAGTGTATGGAGCTTCTCCAAATTTGCGGGCTTCAGGGAAATATACAAATGTAGCAACCACGGGCGATACCGCTAATATATGGAGAAGCGCTACCGAATGCCTTCTTATTCCCAAAGCCGGGCATAATATATTTTCTTTCCGTATCGTAAACGACAGTATATGTAAGCCCAAAGATAAATTCGAGTGGAATTTCAACACACAATTCATCTACCAGTCGGGCAGAAAAAATGCGGTTGCAGTTATGGCAGTCAGGTATGAGAACGACTCGGTTACGTCGGTACAGCAACAATTGTACGGAAACATGGACAATACTTTAGTGTTGTCTGCTGCCAATTTACCAATAAAACAGATAGAAGGATTTATATACCTTGAAGAGCCTTTGGATTCAAAGGCAAAGCTGTTGTTCTTGTCGAAATTCGTACTTGTACGGTTTCATAATACGGAAAAACGCGACAGTATCATAATATCAAATACCGACAGTACGGCCGTTAAAGGTGACAGTTCAAAGGTTATGACCGAAAAAGAAAAGCAAGAGTTCATAGATTCCATACAAAATACGGCAAACGGCGATAGGCAAGGAGACCATTTCAGAACAGCTCCCCGAAGAAGGGCTATGCCTCGTGAGAAAATATTGCCGAGATAATAGTGAACTCTAAAATGACATTTTCTTAATGTCGCTTCTATAACCTTTTCATATACTGTTTTGAGTTCAGAAAAACGGTGTCAGATTTAAAATTCGATACTACATTTGTTACTTCGTAAAATACTTAGTATTTTTGAACACAAGCTAAGCACACAAAAACAGGTAAAAATGTATTATTTGAACATTCCTGACATAGAAACGCAGCGTGTCTCTTTCTACTTGGCAGTAGAAGAATATGCCGCGCGTTTTTTAAAGGAGGATCCAATATTTTTTTTCTGGCAAGTGGAGCCGAGCGTAATAATAGGACGCAACCAGGATTTATGTAGTGAAGTGAACGTGGATTATTGCCATGAACACGGTATAGGAATATACCGAAGGAAAAGCGGCGGGGGATGTGTCTATGCCGACAAAGGCAATGTCATGCTGGCGTATATAACAGGAAAAGGTAATGTTATGCTGGCTTATTCAAACTATGTAAACTTGGTATTAAGTACACTAAAAAGGATGGGTATCCAAGCGTGTTCTACGGGTCGTAACGATATAGTAGTGGATGGATGTAAAGTGAGCGGAACGGCTTTTTATCATTTGCCGGAACGTAATATTGTGCATGGTACTTTACTTTATGATACTGATATGCAAAACATGATGAACAGTATCACCCCAGCAAAAGAGAAGCTTGTTTCAAAAGGTGTAAAAAGCGTTAGAAGTAGAATAGGCCTGTTAAAAGATTATACGAATCTTTCGATAGAAGAAATAAAAGATAATTTTCGTACTTTGTTGTGTAATAAAACTATAAACCTGGGCGGTGAAGACTTGAGGAAGGTTAAAGAGATAGAAAAAAGCTACATCACAGAAAACTTTGTAAGCAAGCAAACAAGTAAATGGAACGTGGTTCGTAAAGGCAGAGTTAACGGATGTGGCAATTTAGAGGTTTATATGCAAGTTAAGCACGATAATATAGAACGTGTGGAACTGTCCGGGGACTATTTCCAGTTGAAAGATTCCGTAGGAGATTTGACAGATTCCATGCGTGGCGCACAATTTACGATAGAATCTTTGAAATCCGTTTTTATGAAATATCCCCCTGAAAATTATATTCGCGGTTTGAAGGGAAAAGATATGATAGAAATTTTGTTTGATTAAGTTGCAAGAAATTACCATGAAACCTGAAACTGAAATGTCAAATAAAAGGACATGCCTTTACGACCGGCATGTTTCCTTGGGTGCAAAGATAAGCCCTTTTGGAGGGTTTGACATGCCCATACAATATAGTGATATAATAAGCGAGCATAAGGCTGTACGTAACAATTGCGGCGTGTTCGATGTGTCTCACATGGGGGAGATTACCATAAGCGGTCCGGACGCAGAACGTTATGTGCAATATATATTTACGAACGATATTGAAAATGCACCAATAGGGAAGATATATTACGGAATGATGCTTTATCCGGATGGTGGTGTAGTAGATGATTTGCTGGTTTATAAAATGGACGAACAAAAGTTCTTTCTTGTTGTAAATGCAGCAAACATAGATAAGGACTTCGATTGGATTTGTCAGAATAAAGCGGGTTATGAAATAGAAGTGAATAATGATAGCGATAAATATGGCCAGATAGCCGTTCAAGGGCCGGAATCGGAAAATGTTATGGAGCATATTCTGGGACTGGATGTAAAGGAATTGTCCTTCTATACATTTAAGATAGTTCACATTTGTGAACAAGACGTTATAATAAGTCGTACAGGTTATACAGGCGAAGACGGCTTTGAAATTTACGCAAGCCACGAATACATAATAGAAATGTGGGATAAACTGATAGAAAGCAAAAAGGTTGTGCCTTGTGGCTTGGGTGCGCGTGATACACTGCGTTTCGAGGTTGGGCTTCCTTTGTATGGACAAGAGTTGAGTAAAGAAATCTCTCCTGTTGAAGCAGGCTTAGGAATATTCGTAAAAACAGAAAAAAGCGATTTTATAGGGAAACAAGCAATAGTAAAACAAAAAGCAGAAGGGACAACCTGTAAATTAATAGGTTTGGAACTTGATGACAAGGCGATACCCCGTCATGGTTACGAAGTTGAAAATATGGAAAAAGTAATTGGACATGTTACGACAGGTTATAATTCCATATCAACGGGAAAAAGTGTCGCAATGGCTTTAATAGAAACGTCCAGTGCTAAAATAGGAACTCGCCTTGATGTGCGGATTCATCGTAAATTGCACAAGGCTACGGTAGTGAAGAAAAAGTTTTATGATAAGAAATATAAAAAATAAAGAACTATGGCAAATGTAATGAACGACTGTTTATATACTAAGTCGCACGAATATGTTAGAATAGAAGGGTTATACGCTTATGTAGGCATAACCGATTACGCCCAGCAACAATTGGGAAATGTAGTATATGTAGACATGCCTGAAGTGGGCGATGAGGTAACAGCAGAGGAAGAATTCGGCGCGGTTGAAAGCGTAAAGGCTGCGAGTGATTTGATTTCTCCAGTAAGCGGTACTGTTGAAGAAATAAACGAAGATTTAGAGGATAATCCGGAACTGATAAACGAAGATGCTTTTAAAAACTGGATTATAAAAGTAAAGCTGTCGGACAAGTCAGAACTTGATAATTTGTTGACACCTGAGCAGTATCAGAATATTTGTAAATAGAAAAAAAGATGGGTCATAAATATTTGCCTCAGACGGACAGTGATATAGCCGAAATGCTTTCAGCGGCAGGTGTAGGAACATTGCAGGATTTATATGCGGATGTTCCTGAAGCTTTGAAATTAAATAAGGATTACGATTTGCCGTCAGCTATGTCGGAACATGAAGTACGCAAAACGTTTGCTTTGCTTTTAAAGAAAAACAAAGTGCTGACTTGTTTTGCGGGTGGTGGCGTTTATGATCATTACGTACCTGCGGTTTCCGATTATATAACGTCGCGTTCTGAGTTTTTGACGAGTTATACTCCTTACCAAGCCGAAATTTCGCAAGGTACTTTGCAATACATATTCGAGTACCAAACTATGATGGCTTCGCTTACGGGAATGGACATTTCTAACGCCAGTTTGTATGACGGAGCTACAGCCACGGCGGAAGCAATGATGACCGCATTGGCTGTAACAAAGAAAAAATCTCGTATTTTGCTTTCTTCTACCTTAAATCCAAGAGTTATACGAGTTGTAGAAACTTATGCTAAGTTTCGCGGTATAAGATTAACTCTACTTCCTGAAATAAACGGGGTAACTAATCTTAATGCGATGAGAGATGAATTATCCAAAGGAGATGTTGCCGGCGTAATATTACCGGAACCTAATTATTATGGAATAGTAGAAGATTTTTCCGGAGTGGCAGATGATATACATTCTGCAAAGGCTGTTATGATAGTTAATTGCATACCAGCAGATTTAGCTTATCTTAAAACTCCGGGAGAATGGGGAGCAGATATAGCCGTAGGGAGCGCACAATCGTTGGGATTGCCAATGTCTTACGGTGGCCCGTACTTGGGCTTCTTCTGCAGTAAGAAAGAATACCTAAGAAAAATACCCGGAAGAATAGTTGGTGCTACCGTTGATTCAAAAGGTAAGAGGACGTTCTGCCTTACTATGCAAACGAGAGAACAGCATATACGTCGCGAGAAAGCTACTTCAAATATTTGTTCCAACCAAGGCATAATGACCCTTCACGTAGCAATATATCTTTCTTTAATGGGAAAGAAAGGCTTGCAAGAAGCTGCGAAAAAATCGTACATAGGCGCACATTATTTATATGATTCACTTCTTAGAACAGGTAAGTTTGTAGCTGCTTTTCCTGGCTTACCTTTTTTTAACGAGTTTTGTGTAGAAGCAAAATTTGATTTGGACAAATGGAACAGAATATGCGTTCAAAATGATATTATGGGAGGTATAAGAGTGGGAGAATCCAACCGCTTTCTTTTTGCAGTAACTGAAATTCGAACAAAAGAGGAAATAGACAAACTTATTTCATTGTCTAATCTTATATAAAAGTACCGTGAAATGAACAATAAGTATTACGGAAAATTGATTTTCGAGTTATCCAGTCCTGGCCGTATAGGTTATTCCATACCCGATAACGGGTTAGCGGATTACGCAAAAAACGAGCTGGATGATAAATTAATTCGTAAGGAAGATTTGACATTGCCCGAGGTAGATGAGTTATCGGTAGTCAGGCACTATACAAACATGAGTAATAATAATTTCGGCGTAGATTCCGGATTCTATCCATTGGGTAGTTGTACAATGAAATACAATCCTAAAATAAACGAAGAAATTATTCATACAGATAACTTTGCCAAGTTACATCCTTTGCAATCTGCCGATACGGTACAAGGGGTTTTGGAAATATATTATAACCTGCAGCATGCTCTTTCGGAGATATGTGGTATGAAAGAGTTTACCTTGAATTCTTTTGCCGGTGCACATGGAGAGCTTACAGGTCTTATGATAATAAGAGACTATCACTTTAGCAGGAACGATTTAAAACGAAAAAAGATAATAATTCCCGATTCCGCTCATGGAACGAACCCCGCTTCTGCTGCATGTTGCGGCCTGGAAGTTGTAGAAGTAAAAAGTAAAGAAGACGGGCGTATTGATGTTGAAGAATTGAAAAAACTTTTGGGAGACGATGTCGCAGGTATGATGATGACAAATCCAAATACCTTGGGACTTTTTGAGTATGATATTCCCGTAATATCCGACCTGATACATAGATGTGGCGGTTTGATGTATTATGATGGAGCTAATTTCAATCCCATGTTAGGTGTTGGTCGTCCGGGAGATATGGGATTCGACGTAATGCACTTGAATTTACATAAAACTTTTTCTACGCCTCACGGTGGCGGAGGCCCGGGTGCAGGACCTGTTGGAGTACGAGAAGGATTGGAAGATTTTCTTCCAAATCCTAAAGTAGTGAGGACAGAAGATAATGTGTTTAAAGTAGTTTATGGCGAAAAGGCTATTGGAAGTATTTCTGAGTTCCTTGGTAATTTTTCCGTCCTGTTAAAGGCATACGCATACATCTTGACAATGGGAAAAGAACACCTTAAGCAAGTTGGCCCGCTGTCCGTCTTAAATGCAATTTATGTTCGCGAACGGTTGAAAGAAAAATACGAACTTCCCATAACGTCGCTTTGTAAACATGAATTTGTTTTCAATGGGTTGAAAGATAAGTCAACAGGAGTAACGACGCTTGACATAGCTAAGCGGTTGCTCGATTATGGCTTCCACGCTCCTACAATATATTTCCCTTTGTTATTCCACGAAGCAATAATGATAGAGCCTACAGAGTGCGAAAGCAAGGAAACGCTGGATGATTTTGTGGACGCTATGCTGCGTATTGCAGACGAAGCAGTCTGCGACCCCGAATTAGTTAAGACAGCACCGCATAACGCTCCAGTCAGCAGGTTGGATGAGGTGAAAGCCGCACGGGAACCGCGTCTTACATATTTTGATTTATTGGAATGTCCCTTAGACTGAAAAATAGATGACTCAGACAGATCTAATTATAATAGGTGGCGGCCCAGGAGGGTATGAAACAGCCGTAAGTGCGGCGAAGGCCGGGCTGAATACTGTTTTGGTGGAAGCTGAAAGGTTAGGAGGCGCATGTTTGAATGAAGGGTGCATACCTACGAAATGTCTTTGCCGGACAGCTGAAATTATAGACTTGCTTAGTGACTCAGCGCAATACGGCATTGAATGCCGGAATGTGACTTTTAATATACAAAAGGCGCAGGAACGGAAAAACAAGGTCATTGAAGAGTTGCACTCGGGCATTAGTAGACTCTTGGAGCTGGCAAAAGTCCGGATAGTATATGGTAGGGCAGAGTTTGTTTGTAAAAATGAAATCCGGATAATCAGAGATTCTTCTGAAGGTACTTTGTCTGAAGAATATACTGCAAAGCACATAATAATAGCCACAGGTGCAAAAACAAGTTGTTTACCTGTCCCCGGATATAATTTGCCAGGTGTCGTAACTTCTAAAGACCTTCTGTCCATTGAAACCATACCCGACTCAATTTGTATAATAGGAGGAGGGGTTATTGGTGTTGAGTTCGCTTCAATATTTTCATCCTTCGGCTCAAAAGTCACAGTTATAGAATATCGTAAGGAGATACTTCCTAATTTCGACAGCGAATTATCTAAAAGACTGCGCTTGATTTTAAAACGCAAAGGAGTAGTTTTTTACACGAATTCTTCTGTAATGAACATTTCCAAGCCGGACGGTCAACGGCTTTCCGTCGGATATACAGCCAAAGGGGTGGAAAGTACAACGGAAGCAGACTTGGTTCTTATGGCAGTCGGCCGGAGTGCTAATATGGAATCCATTAATTTAGATGATATAGGTATTGCTACTGATAAGCGCGGCATTGTAGTAGATGAGAATTTCCGAACAAACGTAGACGGCATATATGCCATTGGCGATGTCAATGGGATTTGCCAGTTGGCGCATGCGGCAAAATATCAGGGAAAACGAGCTTTGAACAATATATTGGGCAAACCGGATTCTTTTAATTTTGATGTTATTCCTGCAGCTGTATTTACGCAACCGGAATTTTCCATGGTAGGAAAAACCGAAGACGCTTGTATTGCCGACGGTATAGAATACATAACGCGCAAGGTGCTTTTCCGTGCTAACGGTAAAGCACTCGCATTAGGCAGCACGGAAGGTTTGGCAAAGATGATTCTGTCTCCTTCCGGCAAGATTTTAGGATGTCACATATTAGGACCTCATGCTTCCGATTTGATAGAAGAAGTGGCAGTCGTTATGCAACAAGGTAGAACGTGTGCCGATATTTACCAAACGATACATGCCCATCCTACGTTATGCGAGGTTGTGTGCGATGTAGCAAGCAAATAGTTTTTATTAGACAATAATATAAATCGATTATAAGGTTATGAAAAAAGTAGCTTTAATTTCAGGTATAACAGGCCAGGACGGCTCTTTTTTGGCAGAATTTCTATTAAGCAAGGGATATGAAGTTCACGGGATAATGAGGCGCTCCTCATCTTTCAATACGGGAAGGATAGAGCATTTGTATCTTGAGGAATGGGTAAAGGATATGAAGAATCCGCGCCAGGTGAACCTGCATTACGGGGATATGACGGATTCATCATCCTTGATTCGCATAATACAGAAACTTCAGCCCGACGAGATTTATAACCTCGCCGCGCAAAGCCATGTCAAGGTTAGCTTCGACGTTCCCGAATATACGGCCGAAACTGACGCCATAGGAACATTGCGAATGCTTGAAGCTGTAAGGATACTCGGACTCGAAAGAAAAACAAAGATATACCAGGCTTCTACCTCCGAACTGTTCGGAAAGGTACAGGAAGTTCCGCAGCGCGAAACGACACCTTTTTATCCTCGTTCGCCTTATGGTGTGGCCAAGCAATATGGCTTTTGGATTGTTAAGAACTACCGTGAAAGCTACGGCATGTTTGCCGTAAACGGAATATTGTTCAATCACGAAAGTGAGCGTCGCGGCGAAAATTTTGTAACGCGCAAGATAACGCTTGCCGCTGCGAACATAGCTAACGGATTGCAGGAAAAACTTTACCTCGGAAACCTGAACGCTAAGCGCGATTGGGGATATGCCCGCGATTACGTGGAATGCATGTGGCTTATGTTGCAGCATGAGCGCCCCGAGGACTTCGTTATAGCTACGGGCGAGCACCATTCGGTGCGTGAGTTTGCCACGCTTGCGTTCCATTACGCAGGTATAGAACTTGAATGGCAGGGCGAAGGCATTGACGAGAAAGGTATCGACAAAGCCACCGGAAAAGTGCTTGTCGAGGTCGACCCGCGCTTTTTCCGCCCGTCTGAAGTGGAACAGTTGCTCGGCGACCCTACGAAAGCCAAAACGTTGCTGGGCTGGAATCCCACTACAACATCGTTCGACAAGCTCGTGCGTATCATGGTTGAGCATGATATGAAAAATGTAAAAAACCTGAAGCATGAATAAGGACTCCAAAATATATGTTGCAGGGCATTGCGGCCTTGTCGGTTCTGCAATATGGAACAATCTCAAGTCAAAAGGCTACACAAATCTGGTAGGCCGCACGCACTCTGAGCTCGATTTGCTCGACGGCGCGGCAGTACGCGATTTCTTCGACGCGGAGCGTCCTGAATACGTTGTTTTGGCAGCGGCTTTCGTGGGAGGCATAATGGCGAACAGCAAATACCGCGCGGATTTCATTTACCGCAATTTGCAGATACAGCAAAACGTTATAGGCGAGAGCTTCCGCCACGATGTGAAGAAGCTGCTGTTCCTGGGCTCAACGTGCATATATCCCCGCAACGCGCCTCAGCCTATGAAAGAGGACGTGCTGTTGACTTCTCCGCTTGAGTACACAAACGAACCCTATGCGATAGCCAAAATTGCGGGGCTTAAGATGTGCGAGAGTTTCAACCTCGAGTACGGCACGAACTACATAGCGGTAATGCCCACGAACCTGTATGGCCCTAACGACAATTTCCATTTGGAAAACGGGCACGTGCTGCCTTCCATAGTCAGGAAGATACACCTTGCAAATTGTTTGAACGAAGGGCGCGAAGACGATTTGCGCCTCGACTTGAATGTACGTCCCGTCGAGGGCGTTGACGGAACGGCACCTTTGTGCGACATTATAAATGTTCTGGGCAAATACGGCATTACCGCCAAGGAACTCAACCTGTGGGGAACGGGAACACCGCTGCGCGAATTCCTTTGGAGTGAGGATATGGCAGACGCCAGCGTCTTTGTCATGGAAAACGTGGACTTCAAGGACACTTACCAAGCCGGCGCAAAGGACATTCGCAACTGCCACATAAACATCGGTACAGGCAAGGAACTCACCATAGCCGCCCTTACCGAACTGGTAAAAAACGCAGTGGGCTATATGGGCTGTATAAACTTCGACGGCGTTCATCCCGACGGTACAATGCGCAAACTTACCGACGTAACCAAATTGCACAACTTAGGCTGGCACCACAAAGTCGAAATCGACCAAGGTGTCGTACTCTTATATAAATGGTATCTGCATTCCCTTACGGTAAAAGATAAAAAAATCATCGTAAGGTAGCAGATAATTCTTCATGATGTCCGGCCCGTAATCTTTTGGGTTTGTATCCGGGCAAAAGAATTTTACAACAAACAAGACCGGCGGAGCCTTTAAGACTCCGCCGGTCGTTTCTCCAGCCTTTTATAGGCAAGCTAATCTTGTACCTTTACGGCACGATAACCTTGTAGTTCTTTCCGCTTACCGTTACTATGTACATGGCTTTGCGGGGCACGTCGATAACGTCGCTTTCGCCATGGTACAGCAGCCTGCCGCCGGTGTCGTAAACTGAAACCGTTTCATCCTGCGACTTGCCCGAAACGGTTATGCGGCCACCGGCTGCAAGAACTTTTATCTCACTTGCTTCCACATTCGCAATGCCGTTGGTGAAAGTTACCGTAACCATGCACGAGGCCGACACGCCGCTTCCGTCGTTAGCCGTGGCGGTAATCGTTGCCGTCCCTTCACCTACAGCCGTAACCAATCCGTTCTCGTCAACGGTTGCAACTTCCTCATTGTCGCTCGTCCAGGTCAAGCTGAGGTTATCTGCGTCGTCCGGTGCAACGGTTGCCGTGAGTTGTTCGGTGAAGTTCTTTTCAATCGTAAGTTCGCTTTCATCGAGTATTACGGAAGTCACAAGTTTCGGCGTAACGGTAACTTTGCATGTAGCAGTTACGCCCGAACCGTCTACAGCGGTAGCCGTTATGTTCGCTTCGCCTACGCTTACAGCCGTAACCAATCCGTTCTCGTCAACAGTTGCAACCTCTTCGTTGTCGCTCGTCCATGTCAAGCCGAGGTTGTCAGCGTCGTCCGGCGCAACGGTTGCATTGAGCTGCGCAGTGAAGCCCTTTTCAATTGTGAGTTCGCTTTCATCGAGTATTACGGAAGTAACAAGTTTCGGTGTAACTGTAACCTTGCAAGTGGCTGTCACGCCCGAACCGTCTACAGCGGTAGCCGTTATGTTTGCTTCGCCTACGCTTACAGCCGTAACCAATCCGTTCTCGTCAACGGTCGCAACTTCCTCATTGTCGCTCGTCCATGTCAAGCCGGGATCGTCTGCGTCGTCCGGTGCAACGGTTGCCGTAAGTTGTTCCTTCGTGCCATACTCCATTGTGAGTTGTTCGGCATTTAAGGTAATCGAAGTAACCGGATTTTCAATGATAATCTTAATTTCAAAGTCTTTCCAACCTTCTGCATTTTGATAGGTGGTCTCGCAGCCTTTAGGTACGAAAACTACCATATCGCTGTTTGGCAGGAATACTTCATCGTCTAATGTAGGTGGATTTTCAGACAATGTTATCAGTGTGTCGAGCGATAAACAATTCATGAATGCTTCATAGCCAATATTGGTTATTTTATCGGGCAAGGTGATAGTATGAAGTCCCCAACAACCATAGAATGCTTTTTCGCCTATGCTGGTTATGCTATTGGGTAAGGTGATAGTTTTAAGGCCACTACAAGCCATGAATGCTTCATACTCAATGCTTGTTACGCCTTCTGAGATATTTACTTCTGCGAGGTTTGTGCAGCCGCTAAACGCAGTATTTCCAATACTCGTTACACTTGAAGGTATAGTTATCTCACTAAGGCTTTTACATTCATAGAAAGTATAGTCTCCAATACTCGTTACGCCTTCCGGGATATTTACTTTTGCGAGGTTTGTGCAGCCGCTAAACGCTTGTTCTCCAATGCTTGTTACACTTGAAGGTATAGTTATTTCACTAAGGCTATCACAGTGGTAGAAAGCACGAAATCCAATGCTTGTTACGCCCTCAGGGATAGTTATTTTTGTAAAATTGCAATAATTGAAAGCGCTGTTACCGATACTTGTTATTTTGCCCAATATAATAATTTCCGAAAGGCGCAAGCAGCCTGCAAACGTAGCACTTTCTATTGCTGTAACACCCTCAGGGATTATGAATTTCTCAAGTCCTGTACAAACGAAAAAAGCTGACCTACCAATGCTCGTTACACTTGAAGGAATTGTTATCTCACTAAGACTATGACATTCACTGAAAGCATAGTCTTCAATGCTTGTTACGCCTTCAGGGATAGTTATTTCTCTTAAAGCATTGCAAGAACGAAATGCATTTACACCAATACTCGTTACACTTGAAGGTATTGTTATCTCTCTAAGGCTTTCACATCTGCAGAAAGTATAGTCTTCAATGCTCGTTATACCTTCTGGGATATTTACATTAGTGAGGTTTGTACAACCGTAAAACGCAGATACTCCAATGCTTGTTACACTTGAAGGTATAATTATCTCACTAAGGCTTTTACATTCATAGAAAGTATAGTCTCCTATACTCGTTACGCCTTCCGGGATATTTACTTCTGCGAGGTTTGTGCAACCGCTAAACGCAGATTTTCCAATACTCGTTACACTTGATGGTATAGTTATCTCACTAAGACTATTGCAATCTAGGAACAATTCTTCTCCAATACTCGTTACGCCTTCCGGGATATTTACTTTTGCGAGGTTTGTGCAGCCGCTAAACGCATATTCTCCAATGCTTGTTACACTTGAAGGTATAGTTATCTCACTAAGGCTTTTACATCCAGAGAAAGCGTTACCTTCAATGCTCGTTACACCTTCCGGGATATTTACTTCTGCGAGGTTTGTGCAGCCGCTAAACGCCCCGCTTCTAATGACCGTTACACTTGAAGGTAGTGTTATCTCTCTAAGGCTATTAAGTTCACTGAAAGCATTGAAACCTATACTTGTAACAGTAAATTCTTGGTTATCGTATGTAACAGTGCCCGGCACAGACAATGTAAGAATATCATCCGAGCCAACGTATTTGTCTACTATAACCTCCTCATCGACATTTGTCACCCAATACTGGATGTCGTCAACTGTAAAAATTTGTGCTTTCAGTGATATTGGGGTCGAAAACATCAAAGCCAAAAGCACAGAGATTATTAATTTAGGTTGTTTCATGACAGCAGGTTTTTAATGAGTGTTTCCATGTTTTCGGCAAAGGCTATGTTAAGGTTAAAACCATTGGATAACAACATGCTTTTTTCGCCGTTGATATTTACGCCGTGGTATAATGATGTCCAAATTACGTCATACCCATGTTTGGCAGCAAAGTCATTAATCGCGTCTACCGATCCTCCTCTTGTGCGGCTGGCCGTAACAATTACATCTACCTCGATAGTTTCGCCGCATGTGATAACTTTCAAAGCATTGTCGACGACGCTTCTGTAATCACCCTCGCTTGAAAAGCCTATTGTCTTTTCATTCCCGTTTACGTTAATAGTGCCGCGGCATATAATTTCGCCTTTTTCATTTTGCGGGATATTATTCCCGTTGTAATCAAAGTATTCCACGCTTTGAAAAGGAAAACGTTTAGCCGCCTCTTTAACAGCGTGGGTTTTGCCTTTTTCGGCTGATTCCTTGACAGCAATAATGGTTTTCATCGCTTTTTCTGTTTTTGCCGGCAGGCTCCCGGGGCCGGTGGGGTTAAAAAGATAATGGATTGCTACATACAGAAAAAGCGCGGGAGTCTGTACCTGTTGCCCGTCCCGACACTCTGAGGCCTTCGCATTGCCCATTACCGTCTGAACGAGCAACGCAGAAGCCCACGCCGATATGTAAGCCGGCAAAGTATGCCGCCGCAGTGCGGAGCATACACGCCGATACTTTAATACATACCCACGGACATCTACCGTTGCCATGTTCCCGACGGTAATTGAAAGTTGCGAAGTTTCAGAGTGTCAAGAACAAAGCGCCATGTAAACGCCTTTCACATATATGTGCCCTTTCCCGCCCGCTGCCCGGCAGCGTCGGCGTGGTCGGGGCAGTTGCAAAGTTAACATATTTTGCAATAAAAACCGTTGCGCCCGGCAATTTTCTGTCCCCGCGCGGGTTTTCCGGGCGGCAGTGCTGGGAGGACGTGCGGTGCGGGAACATGGCGGATACGGACAAAAAAGGCGGCGTTTTGCGTGGCTTTCCGAAACCCGCATGGCAAGCGGTTTTCAGCAGGGTTTGGAGCAAAGAAAAAAAGCAAGGCACATATTTTAAAATAGGTCAGACATATTTTAAAATACAAGGCACTAATTTTTCAGGGTGTCTGAGCGGGGTTTTCTTAAAACGGACAAAAAACGCTGCATTTAGGTGCAGCGTTTTGATTGCGTATTCGGGCACAGGTTTGCGGCGTATGTTTCCGGCGCGGCCGGGCGCGGAATCACGCGTAAAGGCCGAGCGACTTTATTTGGTCGTAAACTTTTGGGGGAAGCAGCGCGGATACGTCTTTGCCTTCCTTGATACGCTGCCGTATTTCGGTGGAGGATACGTGGAGCAGGGGCATGTCGACATATTCCGCGTTAGCGGGCAACGAACTTGCGTCGATGTCGTAGCCGGGGCGGGGATAAACGGCCACGGCGTAGTTGTCGAGAATGTCGCCGGCGCGATACCAGCGCGGAAAGAGCTGCCAGTTGTCGGCGCCGATAAGGAGCTTGAATGTTTTTTCGGGAAAGCTGTTTTTCAACGCTTCGAGCGTGTGCCACGTATAAGAGGGGCGGGGCAGGGAGAACTCGAAGTCGGAAGCGTGTATGCCTTCCTCTTCCTCGCAGGCTAAGGCGGCAAGGTTGTATCGTGTACGCTCGTCGAGCAATGTGCCGCGGCTTTTCAGAGGGTTTTGGGGCGACACCATAATCATAACCTCGTCGACAACGCCTTGTGCCAGCATAGCGCGGGCAATGGCAAGGTGGCCGTTGTGAATGGGGTTGAACGAGCCGCCGAACAGGCCTGTGCAGCTTTTGCGCGGGGTCATGAGTTGATAAAGTCGCTTACTATTTGCAGCGTTTCCTGTTCGGCCTTGGCGAGGTCGTCGTTTATTACCGTGCGGTCGTACCTTGGTGCGAAACCAAGCTCGTACTCGGCGCGGCGTATGCGCTCGTCGATAACCTCGGGGCTGTCGGTGGCGCGTTTTTCGAGGCGGCGGCGCAGTTCTTCGACCGAGGGGGGCTGGATGAATATGCTCAGCGCGCGCGGGCCGTATATCTTCTTGATGTTGCAGCCGCCGATGACGTCGACGTCGAGAACGACGTTCGTGCCTTCGGCAAGCTGTTTTTCGACCTGCGACTTGAGCGTGCCGTAAAAGCGGTTGTGGTACACTTCGGCGTATTCGAGGAACTCGCCGGCGGCTATTTTGCGGCGGAACTCGTCGGCCGAGAGAAAGAAGTATTCAACGCCGTTTTTCTCCTCGCCGCGGGGCGGGCGCGAAGTGGCGCTAATGGAAAACGCCAGGTTGAGCCCGTGGCTGAAAAGCGAGTTTATGATGGTTGACTTTCCGCTGCCGCTGGGCGCGGAGAATATAAGAAGTTTTCCCGGTTTCTGCATGGTGGTAGTGTTAGGTTTGCGTTTTGTTTTGCAGGCGTTACAGGCGCTTTTTTATAACGCGTTAAGAACCTGTTCCTTAATTTGTTCGAGCTCGTCTTTCATCTTGACCACGATGTTCTGCATTTCGGCCAGGTTGCTTTTGCTGCCGAGCGTGTTTACTTCGCGCCCTATTTCCTGCGAGATGAAGCCGAGTTTCTTGCCCTGGCCGAACGGCCCGTCCATTGTTTCGCGGAAGTATTTCAGGTGGTTGGTGAGGCGTTGCTTCTCTTCGCTTACGTCGAGTTTTTCGATGTAGTAAATCATTTCCTGCTCCAGGCGGTTCTCGTTTATTTCAACGTCCTTTATTTCGGCCAGACCGTCGATAATGCGTGCCTTGATTTTTTCGACGCGGCTCTTTTCGTAAGGTTCAACTTCTTCAAGCAGCCGCCCGATGTTGTTGATTTTCTCGCTGAACTTGTCCTGCAGCGCGCGGCCTTCCTGCTCGCGGAATTGCAGCAGCATGTCGATGGCTTCGTGTATGGCCTGTTTTACCGCATTCCATTCTTCGTCGCAAAGTTGTTCCTGTTCGGCCGGGGTTGTGACGTCGGGGAAGCGCAGCAGTACGGGCCACCAGTCTGCCGGCGCGTCTATACCGCTGTTTTCCGAGATTTCGCGTATCTGCGCCACGTAGCTTTTCACCGCGTTCCCGTTTATGGGCGTGGCGGCTGCTTCGTGCGCTGCCTCGGTGGTTATGGTAAAGTCCACCTTTCCCCTCAGCAGCTTTTCGGCTATGAGCGCACGTATTTCAAGCTCGTGCTCGCGATACAGTGCGGCTATGCGTGTGTTTAAATCCAGGGTCTTGGAGTTGAGGGATTTTATTTCTACATGGATTTTCTTGCCGTTAAACAAGGTCTCGGCTTTGCCGAAACCGGTCATGGATAATATCATTATGAAATGTTTATGGTTAATACTTTCGTGTAATGCAAAATTAGGATATTCTTTTTAAATTCAGCGGAGAAGCCGCTTTTAAATGCGCGGAAAGACACGTTTGCACGCGTCTGTGTTTGTACGCCGCGAAAATATCGGGGCTTATTTATCCGCCCGGGCAGGAGTTCTTTGTCACTTCTTTTGTAATTTTGCACTCCGTAGCACGGCCCGGCCGGGCGTGTACGTTGTTTTAATTATCAGAACAGTAAAGAGATGTATTACGTAAAGAAAAGAATCGAGGTGTCGCTCGCACACAAACTGTCGCTTTCGTATGAAAGCAAGTGCTGCCAAATGCACGGACACAATGCCATAGTAACGGTTTATTGCCGCGCCAGGGAGTTGAACAAGGACGGGATGGTTGTGGACTTCAAGCAGCTGAAGAATATCGTTTGCGACATGCTCGACCACCGTTATGTTAACGACGTGGTAGATTTCAACCCTACGGCCGAAAATCTGGCAAGGCATATTTGTGAAAGCATAGAGAACTGTTATAAGGTTTCCTTTCAGGAGACCGAAGGCAACGTGGCATGTTACGTAAAGGACAGAGAGCCGGATGTAGACTTTTGATTTGACAGGAAAACAAAACAGGACATCGACAATGAATCAGAATAAGACTTACAGAGTAAACGATATTTTTTATACCCTCCAGGGAGAGGGATTTTTCACCGGCGTGGCTTCCGTGTTCATACGGCTTGCCGATTGTAACTTGAACTGCTCGTTCTGCGATACTGAATTCAGCAGTAGCATGGAAATGGGGCTCGACGATATATCGGAGACTATAGGGCAATATAAGGCCAAACATATCGTGCTGACAGGCGGAGAACCGACATTGCAAGCCGACAAGGATTTGATAGACATGCTTCATGAAGAAGGTTGCTTCGTGCAGATAGAAACTAACGGTACAAACCCGCTTCCGGAAGGCGTGGACTGGGTTACGCTTTCGCCCAAGACGGATAAGCTGGCTTTGACGTCGTGCGACGAACTGAAGGTTATTTACCAGGAGCAGCCGCTCGAACAATATTTTAAAATCAAAGCAAGGCATTACTTCTTGCAGCCTTGCTCGTGCGGCGATGTAAGCCGCGACGGAGAGATAACGTTGAAAACAGTGAAGGCGTGCATGAAAGATCCCCGCTGGAGGCTTTCATTGCAAACCCAAAACTATATCGGGATAAAATAATAAAACCTGCTTTTCTGAAGGTAACAAAAAGAATGCGAGTTGAGGCTTTATCATGTTGCCTCGACCCGCTTGTTTGTATTCTTTGCTTTTGTATAATATCAGTTTATTTTTTGTTCAAGGTATAGTTCAGGCCGCTGTCTATGGTCTTTAGGTCCTGCGTGAGCAAGGTAAGCGTCTTTTTAGTGTCGTTGTAAAGGAAGTTGTACGTTTCCTTATTGTTGTTAGTCTTTAATTGCCACACAGTAGCGTTATTGTCAGTCGCCGTTCCCCGCATTGTGTATCTTTTGCCCAAGGAGCTAAAGGTAATGTCTTTTCCGTCTTCGCCTTCAATGTAAGTAAGCCGCAGCATGAAATATCCGTCGCCGCTATGTTCGCGGTTACGTATGGATAGCTGGTATTTTATACCCGGACAGTCTGCTGCCGGAAGCGTCCCTTCGAAATATGATTCTTGCCATTCTCCAAGACTCGTGTCGTTGTCGCTTTGCGCCTGTTTGTAAACAAGTTTTCCCCTTTGGCTGATAGTCCAGCAACCTTCAGCAAATCGCAGGTTTTTAGTATCATCGTCTTCGATGTTCCATACATGTTCTCCTGACGGAAGCGAACGCTGCTCTAATATTTCCTTATTTTCGTTTTCTGGCGAAAACAGTTCTGCCTTCATGGAATCATCACTGAAAACAACGTATATGCCCGGTTCTTTTCCGTCAACCGCTTCAACTCTAAAGCCATTCTTGAAAAAGCGGGAATAATCGTCTTCTGCAACTTTTGCTACGGTCTTTATGCTGTCGGCTTCAATTCCGGGTTTGTAGTTTCCGCCGTAGTATATTTCCACTGTATCGCCTAACAAAAGTCCTTTTAGGTTTGTTTTGTCGGCATTCATGGTGCTGAAGGATAGTGTATCGCTTTTTTCCGTAACTATTGTAACGGTATTCATGGACGCGTCAGTTACGATTCCTTTTGTGCTCTCTTCGTTAGGTGAGCTGTTGCAACCGGCCAACAATATGCAAGCCGCAAATAAGACTTTTTTCTTTTTCATGTTTGAATGTATTAGAGTTTTTGATGATTATCGAATTCGTTTCTGTTGAGCTGGTGTAGATATAGCTAAACAGAATGAACAGACATTTACTCCGCGCAATATTGATATGAACTTTTGTGACAATACAATTTTATGAAAATCCACTGATATAGCAATGATGTCGCTTGTGAATTTATGCTTTTTTAGTTTTGTCATAGCTCGTGTTTACAGATTATAACACAACAGGGCCAATGTGCTTGTACTTATTGGAAATTATCTATATTTTTGTCGCTAAACAAAATGAGTATAGACTGTGATAAAAAACATTTTATTCGACATGGGCGGTGTAATTTTCCGCCAGGATTCCGAAGAGGCTTTCAGGCGTTTCCGCGAAGCAGGATTAGACCCTGAAAAGTATATGGGCGCATTCGGGCAGAAAGAGTTTTTTCTTGACGTAGAGAACGGTAAAATAGACGCGGATACTTTTTGCCGGAAAATGGCTGAAGCTTCAGGGCGTGAGCATGTATCTTGGGAGGAAGCGCAGCATTGTTGGTTGGGTTTCTTGAGAGATGTGCCTGTTGAGCGCCTGCATTACTTATTGGAGTTGAAAAAACATTATCACGTATGTCTTTTGAGCAACACTAATCCATTTATGATGTCGTTCACACGCAGTAGTAAATTCAGTTCAGACGGCAAGCCGATTTCTTTTTATTTCGATACGTTGTTTTGCAGCTATGAGATGAAGGCTTACAAACCTGACAGTGAAATATTCATAAAGGCTCTCGACACGGATAAAATGATTGCCGACGAGACGCTGTTTTTAGACGACAGCATGAAAAATATTGTAGCGGCACAGCGCCTGGGCATACAAACGCTATATGTCAAGACTAATGAAGATTGGCGAGACCGGCTTACATTGGTCTTACAGCAAAACAGATGACAGATATGTTTAACAAAAAGGGCTTTCAATAATATGAAAGCCCTTTTGTTTTGATTGCAAGTTTCGATGAATCGTGTTATTTCTTCTTGTTCATCTTCTTTAATACTATCACAGCCAAAACTATTACGACGATACCCAAAATAGAGTATCCTATGATATGGCTGTATTTTGTGGACATTTCAGCAATCTGCTCCGGTGTCTGTATTCCGGGCACTTTGGATAACGAGTATCCTATGATAGCAAGAATTATGTTCCATAAACCGGCACCTAATGTGGTAAACAGCAGGAATTTGGGGAGCTTCATGCGGGCAAGGCCTGCGGGTATGGAAATCAGTTGGCGTACAGCCGGAATAAGCCTGCCGAAGAAGGTGGAGGTTGCTCCATGGTCGTCGAAGTATTTTTCGGCGTGGCGTACTTTTTCTTCATTTATAAGGCACAGGTGGCCGAAACGGGAACGGGCGAAGGCATATACAACAGGACGCCCCAATCCTTTTGCCAAAAAATAGTTTATAAGTGCACCCAAGTCAGCTCCTATCGTTGCCGCAATGATTACTCCTACGACGTTCAGCCCGTTTTCGCCGTTGGCCGCCAGCCATGCTGCAGGTGGAACAACAACTTCCGAAGGAAATGGAATGAACGAACTTTCAATGGTCATGAACAAAATTATTGTCCAATAGTTTAGGTGCCCCAAGCACCACATAATAATAGAACTCATACAAAAACATTATTTCGGCTGCAAATATAAAAATTTTATGGTACATACACTTACATGACACATAAACAAAGAAACGACATACTGTAAAACATGCCGAGCCGGGTTAGCGACCACGAAAACAGACACAGGCAGCAGCGAAAAACGCGGCTCGAAAGCAGACAAATAAGGCCTTGAAAATAGTGCTTCATTTTCAGTAAGTTATAAACGCTTCGGAGAAAAGAAAAAATACAAGGCACATATTTTAAAATATGTGCCTTGTATTTTAAATTATCTCTGAGATAATTTTTGGGTGTACTTATATTTTTACTTCGTAATTCACCAAAAACGGGCAAATCAAAGTGACTCTTTTTCTATGTCCTTAAAGTACCGGTATGTTCCAACCTTGAGTTCTTCGGTTGCAGCGTCGTCGCATACGATGATTCCGTGTTGGTGCATTTGCAATGCGCTTATTGTCCACATTTGCGTTACGGGTCCCTCGATAGCGGCTTGCAGCGCTTTCGATTTATTATGTCCGTTGCAGAGGATAAGCACTTCGCGTGCGGCCATAACAGTACCGACGCCTACGGTAAGCGCGTGGCTGGGTACGTTGTTCACATCTCCGCCGAAAAAGCGTGAGTTTGCAATACGTGTATCTGTTGTTAACGTTTTTATGCGTGTCCTTGACGTTAAGGAAGACCCCGGTTCGTTAAACGCAATGTGTCCGTCGGGACCTATACCGCCGATGAACAGGTCTATGCCTCCGGCTTTTACAATCATGTCTTCGTAATGTGCGCATTCTGCTGCCAAATCTTCCGCATTGCCGTTCAGAATGTGTATGTTCTCTTTTGGACAATCAATGTGGTTGAACAGGTTTTTAGCCATAAAAGAGTGGTAACTTTCGGGGTGGCTTTCTTTCAGGCCTACGTATTCGTCCATGTTGAACGTAACGACGTTTTTGAAACTTACCAATCCTTCCTTATAGGCTTTTACGAGGTTCTGATACATTCCTATCGGTGAAGAACCTGTAGGCAACCCTAATACAAACGGGTGTTCGGCTGTGGGATTGAATTTATTGATTTTGTCTACTACATAGGCCGCAGCCCATTCCGACAACTTTTCATAATTAGGTTGGATTATGACTCTCATAGTTGTAACTTTTATTGTATGACTGTTTTACTCTGTATAATATGTTATTAAGTTGCTTATTACGTTCTGGCACACTTTACAGAATGCCGGGGCCTCGTTTATTTTCATGCGGCATTCCTGAAATGCCCGGTAAACGCCTTTGCTTTGGTAGCCGCCGCCTTCGTATACGCCAATTTTGGTGTAAATATCTTTTTCGTTATTGGATGGCGGGGTGGGTATCTTGACATTTTCGGGCAGGAGGTTCTTCCATTTTGAAGAAAAATCTACAAGTGTGGTAATGTTTTTTTCCCAAGGTTCAACGTCTGTAGGGTACATTTCTTCGTATTGGTCGTCGTAATAATATTCGTCGGCAAGTCCGCCGAAACTGTGACCGAATTCATGTACAACAACGGGCTTGAACATGGAATGGTCTGCCGCTGTAAGCGTGTATGAATTGTATATGCCTCCTCCGCCGTAGTTGTCGGTGTTTGCAAGTATTATGATATGCTCGTATGGTATGAAAGCCAAATAATCGTGCAGGCGTTTTAAATGCAAAGTCGTAAGATAACGGTCGGAGTAAAACGTATCGAAATGCGAATCAAGAGCTGTTTCTATCCAAAGATTCTGTTTGGGGATGCTTACTCCGCTGTTTTTTGAAGGAACTGCAACAGCCACTATGTTGAAGCGGTTTTTATATTGTTTAAAAGGCGCATGCGCAAATAAAGCGTCCGCAGTTTCTTCGGCTCTTTGGTAGAACTTGTCCATCTCGGACGGAGTGTATCCTTCTGCCACTATGGCAACATCGATACATTCTTCGGGCGTGCCGCTTTTTACAATATATTTGTAATCGTATTTCGAAGCATTGTCGATATTTCGGATAAGTATGTCTTTGGGGTCTACACGGTGGATGAGTTTTGAGGTTACATCACGACGGCTATTGCAAAGGGTAAGTTCTATTTTCACCGGTTTCTTCGGGAACGGGAGCAAAAAAACATTTTCAAACGATTTGCGCACTCGAGTGGCTTCTTCTGTGTTTTGCCATTCTTGAAACAGCGAAGAGAATGATGTGCGGTAAATGACTTTGCCTGTAGCGTCGTCACTCATTGTGATTTGTCCATTTCCGGCAAGGTATAGACTGTCGAGATTGTGCCTGCGCCCGGCCCATACTTTGAATGAAATTAATTCGTCGACAGAAAGTTCTTGTGTCTTGTTGTTGCCAACGAAATTATAATTTATCCTCAATGTTCTGTTTTCAAACCAGTCATCGAAAATTACTTCATTCCCGCCGTATGCAACAGACACGCTTAAAGCAATTAGTATTGTAAATAATATCTTTTTCATGTTTCCTGATTTGTTTTTTATTGATTATTGTTTTGCTCGTATTTTACAGCGTGTTCTTCTTTTCCGTAGATCACTTTCTTGAAGTCTTCGGCCGAATACGTTACTGCGTCTCGTGTCATTTCGGGCACATTATAACTTTTGAGTAATAAAACGTTTTGCATTGGGTCTTGTTGCGGCATAATAAAAGCCTTATGCTCTTTTCCTTCTTTGTCGAAGTATGATAAGTACAATCGAGTAAATGAACCGTCGTCGCGGCGTGAAGTGAAAGCAATCCAACGCCCGTTAGAACTCCAGCAGTGAAAACTCTCGGTGTCGTTACTATTGGCTTGGGTTAATGGAAAAACTTTGCCGCTCTTTAAATCTTTAATGTATAAATCGGCCGAACGGTGCCAAATATGAAATTGGCCGAAATCGCCAAGTGTAAACAACAGGTAACGCCCGTCGGGACTTACGCGCGGAACGCTTGCGCTTTTGTTTTGCGAGGCGCAGTCAACTTCAACAACAGGAGTCCCGAAGGTTTGTGTTTTCTCGTCAAAATCAATACTCATCACATTGTAATGCAAATTGCGGTAATTCATCTTTACAAACCCGATTTTGAGAGAGTCGGGAAGGCTTTCAAGTTCTTTTACCGTTGCACAAGTGTAATAAACTTTTTTTCCATCGGGAGACCAGCATGGAAATGTTTCGAAATCGCTTTGGGTCTGCAGTATGTTCCGTATAACGTTTCTTTTTACATCATAGAAAACGAGGTCGGAAGCCCAATCAAGGACTTCTATTTTTTCTGTATCCAGCATATGGAAAACTTGCCCTGTTTTATTTGAGGAGAATACTACATATGGAAGCCTTGGGTGCCACGAAGGGTATACCGTTGAAGATAAAACAGAATCGTTTTTCATGTTTATTTTTCTAATGCTTCCGTTGTTTGCCACAATGGTGCCTCCATGCGAACCGCGTACATGGAACAACATTGACTTGGTAGAATAGTTTTGGTAATTATGGCAGTTTATGCAATGATTGTTCTCGTCCTCGTAGGTGCGGTTGTTTTCATAAATTGTATATACATCGAAATTGGTTAAATTTCTTTGGTATAGTCCGAGTTGGCGATACATTTCATACCCGGGTTCAATAAGCCTGTAGCTTATATAACTATCTATAGGCTCGTTTGCTATTGTCAGCTTATATTCGGGATATTTAATCCAGCGGTTTCCAGACTTTGCAAATATTTCAACATATATATCTTTGCCTTTATTGGATTTCAAGAGTTCTTTCCATTTGCTTTCTTCAATCTGTACTTTCGAGTCTTTATTGGCTTGTTCGGTAAGTAGTACTTTTTTGTTAGCGTCTTTATAGACGATTATAAACTCTTTTCCGTTTTCCTTTATTATGAAATTCAAAGGTGCAATGTTAGGAGGAATAACTACATCCTTATAGTCCGGGTATATTACTACCTCTTTGGTACTTGTATCAAAGTCCGTCGGTATTTTCGGATTACTGCACGAATAAATAGCAGTTAGTGCAATAAAAGCAATTATATTTATATATTTATATATTCGTATCATATCAGTTTACTCCTTCTCCTCCTTTTGCTTTTTGCTGTATTTTTTTAGTTTTCGGAAAGTTCTGGAAATATAAATAGAAAGGATAGAAGTTTAGCCATGCACCTTTTAATGCTTCAAATCCTTTTTCCGTTTCTTTGTTTTTAAGCCACGGACTTGCGTCGTTTACAAAGTTTTGAAGGCGTGCGACATTCATGTTTTTGTCAAAATGGTAGCCGTTCATAATTTGCGGTCTTCGCATTGACTGCAGTGTAATGGCTTGCTCCATGTATGGAGATAGCACACTGTCGCGTAATAAAATTACGCGGTTCAGGAAATCTGTTTCCTTTGCGTACAAACAGGCCATTATGGATGTTCTTAATGCTTCGCTGCTGCGTCCTCCTCTAAGCGCTACATTATATCCGATAAAAAATGGAGTTCTGTAGTTTTGTTCGAATGAATCATCAAGCGGCATTTTTGCAGCTACGTGTGCAAATTCCGGCTCTGCATGCATTCGAACCGTATTATCAGCGTATTCTGAGTAACGTTTTACGAATTCATTTTCTACAAAGCAACGGCTTAATATTTCAAGATATTTATGGCATAGTTCGCTTTCACCGTTCATTGCTGCTGCCCGCGCCAGACGTTTTAGTGTAAATACTTGCGGACCGCGCCTTACCAAAGTCTCCATTGCAGTGTGGTAGGAAGAGTTAACCAGCCCGGCATAGAAATCTCCGTCAATCGAATAAATAGAAACGCCGTCGTTTTCTTTTTCGTCGGGAGCTACAACAGTAGTTTCCGGGAAATTATAAGGAATTTCAAACAAACGGTTTTCCAATTGTCCGGTTTCAGCCAATGCAAGTGCATAATAGGCAGCTACGCTTCGTGCGGGTTGTTTATTTGATAGGGCTTCGTCAATCATGGAATCCCAGTTTGAGTCTTCCATCATTCGTTGCATTTTGCTTGTCATTATGATGTTCTCGCGCTTTTCGGTACAGTAAAGCGTAAATCCTGTAAATAATACGATAACAACTGCGCACGTAAGCAGGGCGGTTCTGTTTGCATCTTCCTTTTGCGTTTTATAAATGACAGGGATATGCTTGCGAGTTATAATACGTTTGGCCAGTGTCAGCAAAGCCAATATAACAAGCGAACAGAACGGCACGCTCATTACCAAAGAGGTCTCGCGCATGTAATTAATGCTGTAGTCGAGATAAATGAAGTATCCTAAGAACGCAAAGGGTAAAAGCATGGGTATCCAATGCAACTTTCCTTTGTTTCCTAACAAATAATCCAGCAGCCATGCAGAAAATGTCAGCATTAAAGCAAGTATAGCTCCGCCTAATAACGGGTAATGGAACGCGAGCAACAGGAAACGTCCTATAGCGTCTATCCATCCAAAGTTTTGGTTAAGTACGCTGAACATTATGGTGCTGTCCCACGCAAAAAAACTTGTTTGCTGCGACATGTAAAATACGTCTCCGTAAATTATGGAACTAAATATCCATAATGCGATGAACAGCAGGGGAAAATACGGAATTTTCCATACCCGTTTGTTACTTTTCTCTTTTTCTTTTTGTTTTGTGTCGGTAACTTTCGGGCCTTTATAGTTTTGGCTTCTTCTTGGTTTTGACATAAGGGTCTTGTTTCTCGCAAAGTTACAAATTCTTTTACAGAGTTGAATAAATTTATACCTTTGCAAAGGTAGGAAAGTAAAACAATTTAAATGTTTAATATATGAAAGTCAGGTTATTTTTATTGTTTATAAGCCTGTTGACTGCTGTTTCGTTGCATGCACAGGACAAAGGGCGATATGTGGAGGTTACAGGAAATTCGGAAATAGAGATAGTTCCTGATAAGATTCATTTTATCATTGAGATACGGGAGTATTTTGTGGAGGAATTCGACGGAAAGTCCAAGCCCGAAGAATATCGTACCAAAGTACCGCTTGAACAAATCGAAACACAGTTGCGTAAAGCACTTTCACGTATAGGCATAGGTCAAGAAGCTATACGTACACAAGAAGTAGGTGATTTCAGACGGAAACAAGGTCAAGACTTTCTAATATCGAAAACCTTCGACATTACTCTTACAGATTTCAATCAAATGGACAAGATTGTAAAATCAATAGATACAAAAGGTGTTAACCTGATGAGGATAGGAGAATTGGAGAACAATGACATACTGTCGTATCACAAAAAAGGAAAGATTGAAGCCTTAAAGGCAGCACAGCAAAAAGCCACTTATCTGGTAGAAGCATTAGGCAAGAAATTGGGAGATGTAATTAGTATAGAGGAGAAAGGCTCGGGCGATGTGTACCCTGTGGCCCAAAGTAACGTGATGTCCTCTAATGCCAGCTCGTTTGAGGCTTATCCTACTATAAAAAAGAGTTATTCCATGCTTGTTCGTTTTGAAATAGTTGATTAATTGTGCTTCCGGTTTTTGTAAAATTAAACGACAAAAGGAGACGGAAAATAAGGTAAGGAAACAGACGCTTTTAGGCAAGGAAAATTGTGTGCTCATTTTTAAATAGTTATACATTGCTGGGAGAAAAGAAAAAATACAAGGCACATATTTTAAAATATGTGCCTTGTATTTTGAATTATGTCAGACATATTTTTCCCCCTGTGAAAACACGTCCGGGAAATTCTTCGGAAATGCAGACAAATAATACCGGAAAATTCAAACCTGTTTTTTGTTGCTATTTTATGTGCAATTTATAGAAATGGCACAAGAGTACTTTGCTAATAGTATAACAAAAAAAATCCCGAAAGTAACATACAAGATTGTTCTTCCGGGATTTTCTATTTATATCAGGATGAGAAATTAAAATTTAGTCTGGATTATACCATGTTTGGAGTTACCTACAAAATCTATAATCTTGTTTATCTCATCGCTTTTGGGAATCTGCTCTTCTATTTTTATAACAGCGTCCTGCAAACTTGTGTCGCTGCTGAATATCAGTCTGTAGGCGTTTGCGATATGTCGCATTATACGGTCGCCAACATGCTTGCGCTCAAGAATAACAGCGTTCACACCGTGGTATGTAACAGGATTACCGCTGGTAATTATGTAAGGCGGAACATCCTTTTGTACGCGGCAACCGCTTTGTATTAAAGCAAGCGTGCCTATTCTGTTGTTTTGGTGTAAAACAACAGAATTCGACATGATTACTTCGTCTTCAATGAAGCAGTTTCCTGCAATGATAGTTCCGATACCAATAACGCAACGGTTGTTGATAACTACGTCGTGGCAAATGTGTACTTTTTCCATTATGAAATTTCCGTCGCCAATCCTCGTAGCTCCGTCTGTGTAAGTGCCACGTGCAATAACTACGTTTTCACGTATCTTGTTGTCATCGCCGATGATAACCTTACTGTCGTCTCCTTTATAATGGAAGTCCTGCGGCTCAACTCCAATCATGGCGTTGCAATATATCGTGTTTCTTTTGCCTATGATTGTTCCGTTGAACAAACCGGCATACGGCATTATAACGGAGTCGTCGCCGATTTCAACGTTTTTGTCAACGAAGGCAAAAGGCATAATCGTTACGTTGTTCCCGATTTTTGCGCTTGGGTCAACATGTGCTAAGTTGCTAATCATGATGTTTTCGTTTTGATATTAGTAAATTATTAGGGTTTAGTTACGCCCTCCGCCGAGTGCTGCATATAGATCTACAACAGCCTGCAGTTTGGAGTATTCGTCGTTTACGAGAGTGAGTTGGGCATTGAGCAGCGACATTTCGGCCGTAAGTTTTTCAAGATACGTTGTCGAGGCATCATATTTGAAAAGCTCATTTGTCCTGTCGCGGGTAATAGTAAGCGATTCAACCTGCTTTTTGTCGAGGTTTGCCTTTTCCATTGAGGATTTGTACGAGTACAGCGCATTGCTTACTTCTTGTCCTGCATTTAACAGTGCCTGCTCAAAGTTTAGTTGGGCTACGCGTTCTTGCGATTTGGCTACTTTTAGGTTTGCCGTTAAACGTCCTTGTGCAAACAAAGGTTGTGTTAATTGTCCGATAAGCGTTGTTAATACTTTCCCGGGGTTAACAATCATACCATTGCTGTTGGTCCAACCGGCTGACCCGGTTATTGTGAGTTGCGGATAGAATGCGGAATATGCAGCGTTTGTTACGTAGAATGCTTCGCGCAGGCTATATTCTGCAGCGCGCACGTCGGGACGGTTAGCCAGCAGTTGCAGTGGCACTCCGGCCGAGAGGTTCTCAGACATGTGCTGCTCTGCAAGAGTTGAACGCGTGATAGTATGGGGTGGTTCACGAAGTATTACCGACAAGGCATTTTCGCTTTCCCTTATACTTTGTTCAAGCGTAGGTATGGTGGCCAGTACTTGCAGATAGTTTGCACGGCTTTGTTCTACAGCCGCTGCATCCGTCATGGCAGCCTTTTGCATGGCTTCCATGGCGTCTACATTCTTTTTCCATATCTCAGAGGTTTCACGCGTAATGCGGAGTTGTTCATCCAACATCAGCATTGTATAATATAAACTTGCAATGTTAGCAATAAGCTGTGTCTGTACACTTTGTTTGTATGCACTGCTTTGCAACAGCACGGATTTTGACTGCTCTTTTGCATTGCGTATGCTTCCGAAAATATCGAGCTGCCATGAGGCTGTTACAGGTAAGCTGTATGTTTTTGTGGCTTTCGCGCCGTCAAAACTACTTATTGTACCTTGCGGTGAGAGACTCAATGACGGGAGGTAGGCAAGTTTGGACGCAGTCAGCATAGCTTGCGCTTGCTTAACCGTTTCTTCTGCCGACAAAAGGTCGGTGTTGCGTTCCAATGCACGTTCTATCAGACTTTGCAAGGCCGGGTCGGTGAAAACTTGCCTCCACGGTGTGTTGCCGAAGTTGATAGTATCGGATGTCAGCACGCCGGTCGTGGTTAGCGTGTCGCGGAACAGGCCTGAAGTAGGCATGTTTTCAGGACGCTCGTAACTTTTGTATATGCGGCAACTGTTGAACGCCAATAGTGCTATTGAAAATAGCGCCAAGCGTGTAAGTAACGTGCCGGACAAGTTTATTTTATTTTTCATATTCATTGTTCTCAACTTTTATTTTGAATATTGTTCGATGTCTTCCTTAGCGTCCGTATTGTCAATGTCTTCCCATACCATTGGTCTGATCTTTTCTTGGAGATATTGGAATATTACGAACAAGGACGGTACAACAAATATTTGGCAAATTACACCTATGAGCATACCGCCGACAGCAGTAGCACCAAGTGAGCGGTTGCCGTTAGCACCGGCACCCATGGCGAATAATAGAGGCAGCAAGCCCACAATCATAGCCAGAGATGTCATCATAATCGGTCGCAGACGGGCGCCGGCACCAAGTACTGCCGCCCATGTAATGCTCATACCCATCTTTCGCCTGTCTAAGGCAAATTCTGTTATAAGGATTGCATTCTTGGCAAGCAGACCGATAAGCATAATCAATGCAATCTGCATGTAAATGTCGTTTGACGCGGCACCAAGGAATGGCAATATATTACTTGCAGCTCCCAATAATTGAATGAAAATGAAACTTCCTGCCAAACCGAAAGGAATGGAAAGTATTACAGCCAAAGGCAAGAGGTAACTTTCGTATTGTGCGCTAAGCAACAAGTAAATAAATACGAAGCAAAGCACGAATATGATAGCCGTTGCACTTCCACTCGTTGACTGTTCTTCGCGGGTCATACCTGAGTATTCATAGCCGTAGCCTGTGGGAAGATATTTTGCTGCGACCTCTTCTACGGCTTGAATTGCCTGGCCGCTGGAGTATCCGTCAGCCGGGTTACCAGTAATAGCCATAGACGTGTACATGTTGAAACGTTCTATAGTATTAGGGCCGTAAACTTTGGATATTTTTATGAATTGGGTAATCGGTGCCATTTCTTCACCGTTGCGTACCTTAATCTTATTCAACGATTCGAGGTTGATTCGCTCGCTACGTTCCGACTGAATCATCACGCGGTAAAGCTTACCGAAACTGTTAAAGTTGGATGAATAAAGGCCACCGATGTATCCTTGAAGCGTTGTTAAAATGTCATTAGGTGTCAAGCCGGCTTTCATGCATTCGGCTGCGTCGATGTCAATCATATACTGCGGGAAAGCAGGGTTGAAAGACGTTTGAGCCGATGAGATTTCCGGACGTGCTTGAAGTTGTTTAATGAATTCTTGTGCTACTTCGTAGAATCTGTCGAGCGAGCCACCGGTCTTGTCCTGCAGGTTGAGCGAGAAACCGTTGGTAACACTGTAACCGGGAATCATAGGAGGTCCGAAGAACAGTACTTTTGCGTCTTTGAACAGTTCACGTGATTTTAAGTACAGCATACCGGATACAAAATTGGAGGCTTGTGCTATAGTGCGCTCGTCCCAGTGTTTCAGTTTGCAGATGAACGAACCGTAGTTTGAACCCTGGCCGCTTATGAAGTTGTAGCCTGAAATCTGCGTGTGGCTTTCTATTGCGTCGTTCGAGCCTATAAGACTGTCGACCTGTGCCAATATGACTTCTGTGCGGTCTTGTGAGGTACCGGGAGCCAAATCGACTGTACCCATAATTGTTCCTGTGTCTTCATTGGGAACAAAACCGGTAGGTGTTACCTTCATAAGGAACACAAGTAATGCAATGCCTATTACAACGCTTCCTATGGTTATATATGGGTGTTGTATTATGCCCAAAACACGTTTTTTGTATTTGCCCAACAGTGTGTTGTAGGTAGAGTTGAAAGCAGTGTGGAAACGTTTTATAAATGTGTTGTTCTTCTCGTTCTTGTGGTTTTCGTCGTGCGGCTTAAGGAATATTGCGCACAATGCAGGACTCAATGTCAACGCGTTTACAGCTGATATACCGATTGCTATAGCCATTGTTATACCGAACTGTCTGTAGAATATACCTGACGTACCGGGAAGGAAACTAACAGGGATAAACACAGCCATCATGACAAGCGTAATCGACACGATAGCACTGCCTAATTCGCTCATGGCGTCGATGGAGGCTTTGCGGGTTGACGTATAACCTTGGTCCAGCTTTGCATGGACCCCTTCGACCACCACTATCGCGTCGTCGACGACTATGGCTATGGCTAAGACTAACGCACTAAGAGTAAGAAGGTTCAAACTGAATCCTATTACATAGATGAAGAAGAACGTTCCTATAAGTGCAACCGGTATGGCTATGGCAGGAATGAGTGTTGAACGCAGGTCTTGCAGGAAGATGTACACTACGATAAATACGAGTATGAACGCTTCTATAAGGGTCTTTATTACTTCATCGATAGAAGCATACAAGAAGTCGTTGGCGTTCTGTGCAATATTTATATGCATGCCTTCGGGCAAGCCTTTTTCTGCTTCGGCAAGTACATTGCTTATATCCTCGATAATTTCGGTTGCGTTTGTACCGGCTATCTGGAATGCTATACAGGAAACACCCGTCTTTCCATTGACCTTGTTGGTAAAGTCATATGTTAGTCGGCCTAATTCAACACGTGCAATATCCTTGAGTCTTAGAACCTGTCCGTCTTGTGTAGCACGTATTACTATGTTTTCGAACTCTGTTTCAGTTTGCAGACGTCCGCGATAACGCAGTGTGTATTGGAATGTCTGGTTCTCGCGTTCACCTATTGTACCGGGAGCAGCTTCGATGTTTTGTTGTGCGAGAGCTGTTGAAACGTCAGAGGGCATTAGATGATACTGTGCCATGCGTTCGGGGTCGAGCCATATACGCATTGAATAGTCAGCACCCATAACGAATGCTTCACCTACACCTTGTACACGCTGTACTTCCGGGATTATGTTGATTTTTGCATAGTTCTCAATGAACGACATGTCGTATTTGCCGCTTTCGTCGTATACGGAGAACACCATAAGCATACTGTTCTGGCGCTTACGGGTTGTGACACCGATTTTCGTTACTTCGGCAGGCAGCAAGCCTTGTGCCGTTGAAACGGCGTTCTGTACGTTAACGGCAGCCATGTCAGGGTCTACACCTTGCTTAAAGGTAATAGAAACACGTGCACCGCCGGTATTGTCGGCAGAAGATGTCATATAGTCCATGCCTTCAACACCGTTGATTGCTTCTTCAAGCGGGATAACGACACTGTTAAGCACGGTTTGGGCATTAGCACCGGTGTATGTTGCCGAAACGGAAACCGTAGGAGGTGCTATGTCCGGGTATTGTGTGATAGGTAGTGAAACCAGGCCTATAACACCCAATATTACGATGATTATAGAAATCACCGTAGATAACACGGGACGATTAATAAATCTATCTAATTTCATCGAGTTTTCGATTTGTTGGTTTGTTGTTGTGCTTTAAATTTTAACTGAAAGCATAGCGCAAAAGATTTTATTACGCTTATGGGTTTGTTTTTTCGATTGCTTTCAGCGGTAAATAGCTTTATTTCTTTTCAGTTTCAGCCTTTTTGGTAGTGGCTTCAGCCCTTTTCTTTGCTTCTTCGGCTTTTGTTATCGGTTTTATCTGCATGCCTTCTTCCAGTGTTGTTACACCTTCCGTAACGATACGTTCTCCTTTGGTCAGGCCCGAGGTTACGATATAGTTGGTGCCGTCGTCCTGGGGGGCTACCTTTACTTCGCGCGAAGCTACCTTAGAGTTTTTGTCAACAACGTATACGAATTTTTTATCCTGTATTTCGTATGTAGCCTTTTGCGGAATCATGATTATATCATTATATACGGTTGGTACAAGAATGGAGCCGGTTCCACCGCTGCGCAGCATTTTTTGCGGGTTGGGGAAGGTTGCGCGCATTTGTGCCGAACCTGTTGTCTGGTCGATAACACCGCTTACGGTTTCGATTTTTCCGGATTCGTTGTACATCGTTCCGTCTGAAAGTTGCAATTGTACGCTCGGGAAGCTGTCGAGCACGGCTTGCACGTTGTTGCTCTTACGTGTGTACGTCAGCAACTGCTTCTCGGTCATAGAGAAATATACGTACATTTCTGATATGTTTGAAACTGTTGTCAAGGGAGTTGTGGTTGATGAACTTACCAAGCTACCTACACGGTAGGGTATTTCACCGACAACACCGTCCGAGGGACTAACTACTGTGCAGTAGCTCAGTTGTTCTTGCGCGTTTAGAAGTGTTGCCTTAGCCTGTGCAAGCTGTGCTTCGCATGACGCTAATGTGTTGCGCGCCATTTGCAAGTCGTAATCGCTGATTATTTGTTTCTTATTAAGTTCTGTTTTATTTTCTACGGTCAGCTTTTGTGTGTTTAAGGCTGCTTTTGCCACATTAACTGCGGCGCGTGCGCTTTTAACCTGAGCTTCATATTGAACGCGGTCGATAAGGAACAATGTTTGTCCTTTGCGTACCATACTACCTTCGTCAACGCATAATTTTGTTATGAATCCGGAAACTTTTGGACGGATTTCGATGTCCTGCTTACCTTTGATTGTTGCGGGGTAGGATGTCGATTGCTCTGTGCTTGTCGTCGTAACCGTCTCTACTACGTACTCTGGTGCACCTGTGTTGCCGCCAGTTTTCTTGCCGCAGCTTACAAATGCAAAAATAGTCAGTGCTATGACAATTTTACTTTTCATATTTTATAAATGTTGTTTGGTTGATATATTCAGTTTTGTTTATTATAGCCCGATTATAAATACACGGGTGCAAAGTTACGAAAAACTCAATCTCGTAAAAAGTTTTTGTCTTGATTTGTTGGTTAATTAATGCTATTGTATATAGCCTATTTGCAATGCTTTTGTTAATGTGTCTTTCTTTATTTAGAAAAAGGTAAAACGTCGGAAATTCATGCAAAATCTTGTGCTTTCACGTGAGTAAAAATCAATGTAAAAAGGGGCGTATTTTGTACCAAACAGTGAAAACTGGAAAACAGTTCTTTATACACCTGTTGTAGCAAAGAAAAAATATCTCTGAGATATTTTAAAATAAGTCCGACCTATTTCAAAATATGTCAGACATATTTTTAGCGTCTTGAGACGTCGACGAAAACTAATACTGAAAAAGCGGACAAATTCGGATTGTGCGGTTTACTAAGGTGTGTTGTTGGGATTTGATTCTTGTCGCGGGGTTAATTTACATAAACGGCTGCTCGGTAAAATGTCGGGCAGCCGCTTTTTTGCTTATGATGTTTTTTACTTATTTCTTAGTCGGTTCACTTCCGCCGAAGTCGTCGAACATTATGTCGTTTGGCGATACTCCCAAAGAATCCAACAATCCTACAACCGCTTTGCTCATTGGGCCGGGGCCGCACATGTAGTATTCTATATCTTCTGGTTCGGGATGATTCTTCAAGTACTTTTCGTACATTACCTGATGTACGAACCCCGGTGTGTATTCAACGTTAGCTGCGTCGGCTTCAGGGTCAGGACGGTCGAGAGCCAAGTAGAATTTGAAGTTGGGGAAGTCCTTTTCAAGTTGAAGGAAGTCGTTCAGATAGAATACTTCGGAAAGCGAACGTGCTCCGTAGAAATATGACATTTTACGGTCTGTAGTATTGAGCGTGCGTGTCATGTGCATTATCTGTGCGCGCAATGGCGCCATTCCGGCTCCTCCGCCAACCCAAATCATTTCACGCTTTGAATTGAAACGAGGATGGAAGTCGCCGTAAGGACCTGACATGATAACTTTGTCCCCTGGTTTTAAGCTGAATATGTATGAAGAGGCGATACCGGGCATTACGTCCATGAACCCTTTCTGCGGTTTTGGCAGGAACGGAGGAGTGGCGATTCTTACTGTAAGCATGAAGCGGTCGCCCTCAGCCGGATAGTTTGCCATGGAGTATGCTCTTGTTGTGGGAACGGTGTTTGAACATTTAAGTGAGAACAGTCCGAATTTTTCCCAAGACGGCAAATATCTTCCCAAAGATTCCTTGTCAATATCTTTGTCATAGTCAATGCTGTACTCCGGTATTTCGATTTGTGCATACGAGCCGGGTATGAAGTCCATATGTTCTCCTTTTGGCAAGGCTACTATGAACTCCTTGATAAAAGAGGCTACGGCTTTGTTGGATACAACGGTGCACTCGTATTTCTTAACGCCTAATACTGATTGAGGTACAATTATGTCCAAATCTCCTTTTACTTTAACTTGACATCCCAGACGGTAATGGTCGAGCAGCTCGCGGCGAGAAAAGTGCGCACGCTCCACGTCGATAGGTTCGCCGCCGCCTTTTGTTACCTGACATTTGCATTGGCCGCATGATCCTTTACCGCCGCATGCCGACGACAGGTAAATACCTTCTTCGGAAAGTGTAGATAAGAGTGAGGCTCCCTGTGGAACGGACAGCTTTTTTTCGTCGTTTATTGTAATAGTTACGTTTCCGCTTGGAGTTAGATACTTCTTAGCAATGAGAAGAAGTATAACCATTAATATGATAATACACCAGAATACTTCAATGCTGGATATTATGAATGATATGTCCATGTTTAAAAGTTTTTACTTAACCTACGGTATTTTGTTTTGGAGACGTCGGGTAGGGGATAATTTTGACTATTTTCAACCGTTATATTTTCAATCCTGAGAAACACATGAAAGCAATGGCCATCAAACCTACGGTGATAAATGTGATTCCTAATCCTTGCAACGGTTTGGGTACATCAGAGTATGCCATCTTCTCGCGAATAGCGGCTAATCCCACAATTGCAAGCAGCCAGCCAATTCCGGAACTTACAGCGTAATTGAATGCGTCGCCCGTGCTTGTAATCGCTCTGGAGTCGGTGAGCGGGTCCATTTCAATACGCTGCTGCATGAACAGCGAAGCACCCATTATGGCGCAGTTTACGGCTATAAGGGGCAGGAAAATACCCAATGCAGCATAAAGAGAAGGCGAGAATCGTTCTACCACCATTTCTACCAACTGCGTTATTGCTGCTATAACGGCAATAAAAAGAATAAACGAAAGGTAGGAAAGGTCTATGCCGAATATGCCGTCAGCACTAAGCACTTTTGTTTGCAGCAGGTAATTTATAGGAACTGTAACAGCTAAGACAAAAGTAACTGCTATACCCAAACCAAATGATGTCTTTATGTTTTTTGATACCGCCAAGTATGAGCACATGCCCAAAAACGAAGCGAATATCATATTGTCCACAAATATCGAGCGGATAAACAAACTTATTTCGTGTCCCATTTTATTATATTATGTGTGGATTGTATTGTTATTGGTAAATGTGGTTTGATAATGTTAGTCTTTTTGTATTATTCGGCTTACCCAGATTATACAGCCCAATATTATCAGTGCCATTGCAGGCGTTGTCATCATGCTGTTGTCTAAGTACCCTAAATTGTATGCGGCATCGGGGATGAATTTGAAACCAAAAAGGCTTCCGGAACCTAATATCTCTCTTACAGCCCCTACTATAGCCAAAATGTATGCGTATCCAAGTCCATTGCCTATGCCGTCAAGAAAACTTTCCCATGGCGCGTGGTTCATGGCAAAGGCTTCCAGTCTACCCATGAGTATACAGTTGGTAATTATTAATCCTACGTACACAGACAGCTGCACGCTTACATCGTATGCCACCGCCTTGAGCAACATGCTTACTATTGTTACCAAAGCTGCTACGACAACGAGCTGTACTATTATTCTTATTCTGTTAGGGATAGTTTTACGAATAAGTGATATAATAAGGTTGCTGAATGCCGTAATAATTGTAACCGACAGCCCCATGACTATGGCAGGCTTGAGTTGTGAAGTAACTGCAAGAGCAGAACAAATACCAAGAATTTGTATCGTTATCGGATTATCCTTTCCGAGCGGTGCGGTAAGGACTTCTCTGTTTTCTGTAGAAAATAATTTGGCCATATTTCTTGTAAACTGATTTAATTAAAAAACGCCACCAATATTATGTTGTGTAATGCGTGGACTTTCTATTTATCCAATAAAAAAGTTTTGTATTTGGTTAGGCAGTCATGAATCATGTCGCTGACTCCAACGTTTGTGAAAGTCGCGCCTGAAATTCCGTCGCATTGGTAATCTTCTTGACCTGCGTCACGTTTTTTTACGACACTAAGTAAAATGTCTTTATCGCCTTCCTTAAAGAGTTTTTTACCTATAAATTGATCTTGAAAAGATTGCTCTGTTATCCTGGCTCCAAGTCCTGCTGTTTCACTTGCGTGGCTGAAATAGGCTCCGAAAACGGTGTTCTTGTCTTCATTGAGCGCTATATATCCCCAAATACTTCCCCATAATCCTTTACCGTTAAGAGGAATAACGTATTTAGTCTGCCCGTCAATATAGCAGTAATAAACAGGAAGATTTTCATCAGAGATGTCTTTCATGTTGACTTTGAAGCCTGCTCCATCCTTATTGTTCCCTTCGTCTACAACAGAACCGTCTGAACGGATGATTTTGTCGTAAGAAATGCATTTGTTGTATTGTTCTTCGACTTCGTTATTGTTTATGTTCCGAATGTTTAATGAGGCAAGTATCTGTTTTTTCTTGTCTATGCGTTCGTTTGCAAGAGAAGCCGGTTCTAACGCTTTAGAAACAAACGCCAATAGAAACGCAACGATAATTACTACTATCGACGAATATACTATAATGTATGTATTGCTGTTTGTGTTGAGTTTCATGTTACATTTATTTTAGTTTTATCCTGCGAATACGGCGTCTTACATTGCTTTGAACAAAGCAATAGTCTATTGCGGGAGCAAAAATATTCATCATTAAGATAGCTAACATCATGCCTTCCGGGTAGCCAGGATTCATTACGCGAATGACAATAGCTATAACCCCAATTAGGAAACCATAGATGTATTTTCCCTTTTCGGTGCGTGCGCTGGTTACAGGGTCGGTAGCCATGAAAACTGCGCCGAAACAGAAGCCGCCAAGTATAATATGTTCATACCATGAAATGGGAGTCATGCCGGCATATTTGAATAGTGAAGCCGTTATGATTCCTCCTGCGAATACGCTAATCATTGTTTTCCAACTGGCAATTTTTGTTACCAATAGGATTATTGCGCCTATAGCTATTGCTATAACGCTCGTTTCTCCTATGCTTCCGGGAATGAGCCCTATAATAGAATCAGAAAGTGAAGCTGTCGGTGTGTTTCCTAAACTTACTTGTGCCAATGGCGTTGCTGCAGAGTATGCGTCCGGTAATTTGTTGCCGAGTCCTAAAATCGTGTCGTTGGCAATCCAAACCGCGTCGCCAGACATCTTTGACGGATATGAAAAAAACAGGAACGCGCGTGCTATCAGCGCTACGTTAAAGATGTTCATTCCGGTGCCGCCAAATATTTCTTTTGCAAAAATTACGGCAAATGCGACGGCAATAGCCATTATCCATAAAGGACAATTTACAGGTAAAATCATCGGGATTATTATACCTGTAACCAAATAGCCTTCCTGTATTTCTTCGTGTTTCCATTGTGCTACGGCAAACTCAATGCCAAGTCCCACTATATACGACACGATTATTTTAGGTAAAACGGCAAGGAATCCGTAAGAAAACATTTCAATAAAAGTGCCTTCAACGCCTGCTGCTTTGTAATTTTGGAAACCTACGTTGTACATGCCGAAAAGCAAAGCCGGCATTAGGGCTATTACAACAAACGACATTATACGTTTCGAGTCAATAGCGTCATGAACTGAAACTCCTGATTTCGATGTCGCAGACGGTACGAAAAGAAATGATTCAAAGCCTTCAAATACAGACCGGAAAGGTTTCAGCTTTCCGCCTTCTTCAAATTGTGGCTTTATCTTATCAAGATATTTTTTAAGTTTACTCATTGCTATTTTAGAGCTTGATTTATTTGGCTTTATTGATTCAAAAAAATATTATTACTCGCTTATGACATTTCGCTGCGTAAATAGTCGAGCCCTTCACGAACAATGCGTTGTAGCTCAAGTTTTGAGGAATCCACAAATTCTGCAACGGCAAAATCTTCGGGAGCGACTTCGTATATTCCGAGTTCTTCCATACGGTCTATATCTTTAGCGATTATGGCTTTTATCAGGTAGCCTGCGTAAATGTCCATGGGAAATACCCTGTCGTATTCTCCACTCATTATTATATGGCGTTCGCCACCTTTTATGCGTGCGTCAAGATTGTATTTCTTTTTTGGAAAAAGCCAGGATAAATACGAATGACTGGTAGAAAATTCGTTAAGTCGGGGACTTATCCACCCTAAAAGTTCGTTAACATCGTCACCTTCGGGTATAACTGTTACTTCAGTGGACTTTGCCGACAGGTAACCGTCGATGGCCGCTTTTTTGCCAACGAGCGGGTTGCCGTTTATTACCCTTATGTGTTCGGTATGCTTCAGTTTACTTTCAAGAAGCGGTGTCAATCTTGAACCTATTACTATGTTATAATACTGTGGCTCTTTTACTTCCGCTCCTGCAAGTGCTATCCTGCGAGTGAAATCCAATCGACCGGTAAGAAGCAACTTCCCGAAGAATATAACTTCTTCAGCTCCAATTGTCCATACAATGTCTCCTTTATTAACGGGATAAGTGTTGTTTATTTGTACTCCTACGTTTCCGGAAGGGTTGGGACCTTTGAAAATGTTTATGTCGGCACAACTTATTTTTGAAATAAAAGAATCATTCTGCTCAGGTGAAATGCCGATGTGCACCGGTGCTATTTTTGCAAATGCTTCGATACCGGCAGAGAAAAATTCCTCACGTCCTTTTGATACGATTCCGAAATCCGAGGCCAAAGGCATTTTGCTGAAAGCAGATACAAATATGTCTCGCGGTGTTATGCGGGTATCTGGTACTATATCGTATGGGCGTTGCCTTATGAATTCTGATATTCCTGAAGCGTTTAGCAAATCCACGACCTTTTCAGACGTTAGTTTCGCAATGTCAAACTTGCTGAAATCTATAGCACTATATTCACCGTCGTTTTCTATGCGTACTGATAGCAGTTTGCGTCTTTCTCCGCGTTCAACACTTAAGACTTTACCGCTTACTGTTGCGGTGATCATTTGCGCCTCGTTGCGTTTGTCTACAAATATGGGTGTTCCTATTTTAACGTTGTCGCCTTCTTTGACAACGACCCGTGGCACACATCCGGTGAAATCATCGGGGCATATAGCAACGTCTGTAATCTTGCCTTCAATGTTGCTTACTATGTTTTCAGCCGTGCCTTCGAGGTTCAGGTCCAATCCTTTGCGCAGATTGATAACTTTCGACATAAGGTATGTATGTTCGTTAAAATTCAAAGTGTCACAAATGTACGAAATAATATTTATTTGCCAAAAAAATTAACAAACGAAAGAATTTATTATGTATATCCGGTAATAATGGTAGGGTATATTCCCGAAGAGCGGACAGAGTATAGTTATGATAAAATCATGTAAAGAATCGGGCTCTTTGTTCCAACTTGCAGCGTGTGTAATGGCTTCATAAATTGTGAGTGCTTTTTTGTCCGCATTGGATTAGGCGTTTTTTGTTCCGCATATCAAGCCATAAAAAATATGTCTGACATATTTTAAAATAGGTCAGACATATTTTAAATTATGTGCCTTGTATTTTTGTTCTCCTCCAAACAGTGGTTTAAGGCCCGTCACAAAAGGGATTCGTAAAAGCGTCTGTATTCGTCTTTTTCTGACAGTTTTAATCGCACGCGAAAATATTGAAAAAATCTAATATGATTTTTCTCAGGTTTATGGTAGGGATTGTCCAAGTTTTTACAGTGTGATAATATTCCGATTCGTATTTGTATCTTTGTAACATGTTAATCGACGAATATCGTACAATAAAAGGTACTGGCCAAGGATTTTACTCTGAATTAAGGAGCAAGTTCCTGGCGTTTGCCTATCCTGTAGAGAACGCCGACGAGGCAATGCACATAATATCAGGAATGAAGCGCGAGTATCATGACGCCCGACACGTAGCGTATGCTTATATGATAGGTGCTGATTGTAATGTGTTTCGCTGCAATGATGACGGCGAACCCTCCGGTACGGCCGGACGGCCTATTCTCGGACAAATACGCTCGTCAGGATTAACTAATGTCTTGGTAGCTGTAGTAAGATATTTTGGCGGAGTAAAACTCGGTACGAGTAGGCTGGCTGAAGCCTATCGTGCTGCAGCGGCGGATGCATTGTCTAATTGCGAGATTGTAGAACGCTACGTTACGGTAAAATTTTCGTTCCGTTTCAGTTACGAACAGATGAATAATGTTATGCGTATATTGCGGAACAGTGAATCTAAGATAATTGAAAATACTTACGATGAAGGTTGCAAAATAACAGTAGAAGTACGCCAGTCAAAAGTTGAGGACTTGCAAGCAAGTCTTGAAAAGGTTGAGACATTATTTATTGATAAATAATTTAGAAAAATGGAAATAAAAAGAATTGACAGTGAATCTGAATTGTGGTTTGCAGAACGGTTGTATTTGCACAGCTTTCCCGAAAACGAACGTCGTGATGTGGAGGATTGGATTCGCTTAACACATAACGAACCGGCTTTTCATAACAATATTATATTGGAAGATTCTAAAAATGTAGGGCTTATAACTTTTTGGAACTTCGCTGATTTTGTATATGTTGAACATTTTGCAATAGACAATTCCATACGCGGAAAAGGATTAGGCGGGCTGGCTATAGAAATGCTTTTAAAGAAAGTAGAAAAACCTGTCGTATTGGAAGTAGAACCGCCTGTTGGTGATATAGAGAAACGGAGAATTGCTTTTTATGAGCGTCATGGGTTCATATTGTGCGATAAAAAGTATTTCCAGCCGGCGTATGACGAAAGGAAACAAGGAATGGAATTGAAAATCATGTACTCCGGCATAGATGACATTGAAGAAATGTACGACGAAATAGTAAAATCGTTGTACGAAAAAGTATATAGAACAAAATATCCTTTGTCTTAGCTATTTGGAAAGATTGTCAGACAAAGAGATTCTTTGTTTTATCTTACTCCAAGCCTGCGTATCAAACAGACAGCATTTTTTCATGGTGTTTCTCATTTCCTTGAAGCGTACAGCCGGAATTACAAAACTAAGTTCGTTTGTTTCAACATAAGGGCGAACCGACGGGTCGAATAGGCCTACGAATGTCCGCCTGCCACCTAATCGGTTCTCGCGTACAGCATAACTGATTACGGTGGCACATCCGGCGCCGAAAGGTGCCGATACGGCGTCTTCCGCGTTGTTGTCGAAGTAAGCCCATGTTGCCAGCCCTGAAAGTATGTCTGGATTGGCGAAAAACAGCAGGCCTTCCATATTGTCAAATGAAACAGCGTGGTCAATACGCACGAAGTTAAGGTACTTTTTGTCGGTAAGTTGAACGTCAAGTTTAGTGACATACTCTGCAACATCCTTTGGAGTAGCTTTATAACGTTCTTTTTCGGAGACAAACGTATAGACTCGCTCTTGAAGCGGGGCAAAACCGGCGTAGTGCCTCCCGCCACCACATGTAACTGTGTCTTTGCTTAGTGTGATGTTTTGTCCTTGTTTTGCTTTAACCAACAGTTTGAACATGCACCCGTTGGTATTCTCAGGCGAGGCAACTGGAGTATCACTATAATAAAACAATATCGGAAGCGGAGCTTTTTCGCCGAAAGCTTCCCGGTAGTCACGTATGAAATCAGAAGTGCCGGTCATTTATTCTTTTTTTGATAGCAGTTGCGGTAAAGGTAAGAATAAAATTCGGAAAAACATTAGAAGAAAATCGGTTTAAGATATGCAAATTGACCCTTGGGATGTAAATGAAAATATACCGTTCCTAAGTATGGAGTTTGAGCGTCTATATTTGTCTGCCTTTTTCAGATGTTTTTCGAACGGGTTTTCAAGGGGTAAAAAATATGTCTGAGAAATTTTAAAATTTCTCAGACATATTTTCGATTATGTGCCTTGTATTTTTTCTTTTCTCCCAGCAGGGTATAATACGCTGAAAATTAGTTTTCACCTTTTTTTGCGCAGAAACGGCTGTTTACCGTCACAAGTTTTAGTCGTTTTATGTCCGCTTTTGCGGTTTCTCGCAGAGAAGAATACTTACAGGCCAAATATTCCGGATGTACAGCATGGACTGCCAAAGGTTAGTCCAACAAATATTCCGGTTGTTATTTCTATTCTATAAGGTATCCTTTTATCAAAGGGCGTGCATTGTAGGTTGAGGCCATGACTTCACCGTAAGCGCCAGCAGAACGGATAGCCAGAAAATCGCCGCGGTGGGTTTGCGGAAGCATAATATCTTTTGCAAAGACATCGCTGCTTTCGCATATCGGGCCTACTACATCGTATTTTTCCAGCTCCTTGTCGCTCGAAAGGTTTTCTATACAGTGGTATGCTCCATAGAGAGCCGGACGTATGAGATCCGTAAAGCCTGCGTCGACAATTGCGAATTTCTTGTTGCTTGTGGATTTTTCAAAAAGGACCTTGGTTATGAGGCTTCCGCATTGTGCTGTTACAGCTCTGCCCAATTCAAAGTGTACAGTCTGATATGGGCGTACCTTTAAATTGTTTCTATATGTGGCAAAATAGTTTTTGAAATCAGGTATTGGGTTATCGTCCGGATTGTCGTAATCTATTCCGAGCCCTCCGCCCACATCTACCATTTTGCATTTTATTCCATGATTGTCAAACTCGTCAAGTAATGTGTTTATTACATTGCAAAGGCTCGCAAAACAATCAAACTCTGTTACTTGTGAACCTATGTGAAAGTGAACACCTAAGAAATGTATACCTTTTAGAGATTCTGCAAGTTTAACGGTAGGAATAACGTCTTCCAAAGCTATTCCGAATTTGTTTTCCTCTATACCTGTTGTTATGTTGGCGTGGGTATGGGCGTCTACATTCGGGTTGATACGCAAGGCAACGGGAGCGGTTTTGCCCATCTTCCGGGCAATCTCGTTTATTACTTCGAGTTCCTGGGTGCTTTCTACGTTGAATGCCTCTATACCGGTATTGAGGGCAAATTCTATTTCTTCGTCTTTTTTGCCTACGCCGGCAAATACGATTTTCTCAGGAGCGAAACCGGCCTTTACGGCTTTGGCAATTTCTCCACCGCTTACGCAATCCGCTCCAAAGCCGCCGGCTGCAATAATGTCGAGTATTGCGGGATTGTCGTTGGCTTTTATTGCGTAATGAATGCGGAAATTACTGTCTGCTTTTGTTGCTTCCTTTATAGCGTTTATAGTATTGTTGAGTATAGTCTTGTCGTAAAGGTAATACGGGGTAGGGTGGCTTGAAATCTGATTTAACGTAATGCCTTTCATATGGAACGTTTTATGCGTGTCAGTCGTTGAACAGTTTTTCGCTTAATGCTTTCAATGCTTTTGCCTTGTCGTCAGAGCGTATAAGGAAAGAGATGTTGTGATAGCTTCCTCCGTATGATACCATCCTGACAGGAATATCGCTCATTGCGCTCGTGATAAGACTTTCGTATCCTACGTTTCCCCATTCAAGGTCTCCTACAACGCAAATTATGCACATATCGTTGTCGATATCTACAGTTCCATATTTTTTCAGTTCGCTGATAATTTCGTTTAAATGCGTTTTGTTGTCAATGCTCATCGAAACTCCTACCTCCGAAGTCGTGACCATGTCAATGCTTGTTTTGTAGGTTTCGAAAATCTCAAATACCTTGCGTAAGAAACCTGTAGCAAGCAGCATTCGTGAGGAGACAATCCTTATAACGGTAATGCCATCCTTTGCAGCGATAGCTTTTATTTTGCGTTTTTCTATGTTGTTGTTAATTATGGTACCGGGGGCCTTTGGGTCCATCGTGTTCAGAAGTCTAACAGGTATTCCGGCAAATTTAGCAGGAAGGATACAGGTGGGGTGGAGTATTTTGGCACCGAAATACGCTAATTCGGCAGCTTCGTCGAAATTCAATTGCTTTACAGGCTTTGTGTTGTCAACAAAACGAGGGTCATTGTTGTGCATACCGTCAATGTCTGTCCAGATTTGGATTTCTTCAGCATTGATGGCTGAACCTATGAGTGACGCAGTGTAGTCTGAACCACCTCGTTTAAGGTTATCGACCTCGCCTTTAGAGTTGCGGCAGATGAAGCCTTGGGTGATATATATATTGTATCCATGGTTGTCGTCCAGGATTTTCTTCAAGTGCTGCTCTGTGTAAAGCAAATCCGGTTCGTCGTCTTCGGTAATTCGCATGAAATCCAACGCTGATAACAAGCATACATTTTTGCCGCATTCCTTAAGATAGTTTGTCATCATGTTGGTGCTTATTATTTCACCTTGGGCAAGTATCTCTTTTTCGCTAGTTGTGCTGTATCCTTGTTTTGTAAGCGAACGCAAATATTTGAATTCGTCAATAATAAAACGTTTGGTTATTTGTTTGTATTCTTCGGTTGAATACAGTTCGTCTACGTGTTTGCAATAAATACCTTCGAGTTTTTTTATTATATTATTTGCTCCAAGGGGATTGTTCTTGCTTAAGTAATCGGATATTTCGACGAGAGAATTCGTAGTTCCTGACATTGCTGACAGTACAACGAATTTTTGCTTTTCGTCAGATATAAGTGAAGCGACATTCTTTATACGTTGGGGTGAACCTACCGAGGTACCACCAAATTTCATTACTTTCATTTTCTTAATCTGTTGTTAGGTGCGTTTTTGTTTTATCTGTTATTTTTCAGATGTTTCTATGTCTTTAAGTTCAATTGGTTCGCAAAAGTCGTCGGTAACTTCTTTAAAAGTTCCTTCACCGCAACGGTATACCTTTCCTGCAAATTTATTAATCAGGTCAAGGTTGTGAGTGCTCATTATTATCGCGGTACCTTTGGCATTAAGTTCTGCCAAAAGTTTTGTAACATTCATGGCGGCATTTTTGTCTAAGTTACCGGTTGGCTCGTCGGCCAATATTATTTGTGGTTCGTTTAGTATAGCACGCGCAATAGCTGCTCTTTGTTGTTCGCCGCCTGAAAGTTCGTTGGGAAATTTATCTTCTTTTCCTTCCAGCCCTACACAGTCCAATGCTTTTTTTATCCTTTCACGTATTTCATTTTTTTGTTTTATTCCGGTAGCGCGTAGAACAAACTCAAGATTCTTGCGAATATTCATGTCGCTTAACAGCTTGTAATCTTGAAAGATGATTCCTTCTTTTTTTCGCAAGTTGGGAATGTGCTTTCTTTTGATTTTTGACATATCGTATCCTAAAACAGTTGCCTCGCCACCACTAATTTTCAGGTCTGCATAAAGTGTTCTGAGAATAGAACTCTTTCCAGAACCAACAGGGCCAATGATATAAACAAAATCACCTTTGTTTACACTTAACGTAACATCCTTTACAATATCGTATTCCCCCTGTCTTATCAAGACATTGTTATAGGTAATAAGATTCTCATTTTCCATGTTGCAGCAATTAATTAATGTTTATGCCAACCAGGCTGGTGACGTTCTGCCAGTTCACTTATAACTTGTTCTATGCGCAAACCTTTTGATGTTAACAATACAATAAGGTGGTATAACATGTCGGAACTTTCATAGATAAGCCTTTTGTTATCGCCTTTTACGGCTTCTATCACAGCTTCAAGCGCTTCTTCACCAACCTTTTGTGCCATGCGTTCTGTTCCGTCTTTGAAAAGACTTGTGGTGTATGAATTCTCAGGCATTTCTTCATGCCTTTTGTTAATGAAGTCTTGCAGCTCGGTTAGGAATAGTACGGGATTCTTTTTATTATCTTCACCCCAGCAAGTATCAGTACCGGTATGACAGGTTGGTCCGTGCGGGATTGCACGTATCAGCAAGGTATCATTATCACAATCGGTTTTTATACTGACTAATTCAAGGTAATTTCCACTTGTTTCACCTTTTGTCCAAAGACATTTTCTGGAACGACTGTAGAATGTTACTTTTTTTGTGGAAACGGTTTTTTTGTAAGCTTCCTCATTCATATAACCAAGCATTAGCACATTTAGTGTTACACTGTCTTGGATTATTGCAGGAACCAAACCGTTTTGTTTTTCAAAATTTATGTTCATGGCGCTTTGTGTTTTTCTTATTTATTATAGTACTATTTGTTATATTACTGTCGTGAAAAATGTTGCCTTGCTGCTATAGCCTTACTTCTATTCCTTCCCCGTGAAGATATTCTTTTAGTTCGGGTATTTTTATTTCACCATAGTGGAATACACTTGCCGCAAGAGCAGCGTCAGCGTGTCCCTTGCTGAAAGCGTCTCGGAAAGATTCTTTATCGCCTGCACCTCCTGAAGCTATTATAGGAATGCCTACAATATTATTTAGTGTAGATAAAGCGTCGTTTGCGAATCCTGTTTTCGTTCCGTCATGGTTCATGCTTGTGAAAAGTATTTCCCCTACGCCTCTTTCGTATCCTTCTTTTGCCCATTCGAATAGTTCACGCTCTGTAGGCACGCGTCCTCCGTTGAGATAACATTGCCATTTGTTGTTTTCATATTTAGCGTCTATAGCCAATACGCATATTTGCGAACCGAAGTGTTTTACTATATCGTCTATTAAGGAAGGGTTGCGTAATGCTGCCGAGTTTACAGCTACTTTGTCGGCTCCGGCTTCCAGCAAACGCTCCACATCGGAAAGAGCACTTACTCCACCTCCAACAGTAAAAGGTATGGATAATTCCGCTGCCACTTTTCTTACCATTTCAGTAAATGTCTTGCGTCCTTCTGCACTCGCTGTAATATCAAGGTAAACGAGTTCGTCGGCCATTTGTTCACTATAGGCTTTTCCCATTTCTACTGGGTCGCCTGCGTCACGTAGACCAACAAAGTTTATGCCTTTTACGGTACGTCCGTCTTTTACGTCTAAGCATGGAATTATTCGTTTTGCTAACATGTAGTGTTCTCCTCTTTTATAAGTCTTGCTTTTACAAGTTGAAACCTCCTTTTTGCCGTGTATTTATTGAATAAAAGTTTGTGCTAATTCTTCAAGGTTAATTTGTTGTTCGTATATGGCTTTGCCTATGACAACGGCAGGAATTTTGGCTTCATCCAGTTTTTTTATGTCCTCTAACGAACTTATACCACCGCTTGCAATTAGTTTGCAATCAGGGAATTGTTCCATAATGGTTTGGTACAATTCAATATTTGAACCGCACAGCATTCCGTCGCGCGAGATATCAGTACATAATATGCGGCGTATATTTTTATTCCAGTATCTTGATATAAGTTGATTAAGAGTAATGCCTGAATTTTTTGTCCAACCGTTTGTCCTAACAATGTTGTCACGAACGTCTGCCGATATTATGAATTTTTCAGCTCCGAACGAATCTGCCCATAGCGAAACTATATCCGGGTCACTTACCGCTATACTTCCAATACTTACTGCGCTTGCGCCCGCTTCAAATACGTTTTTTAGGTCTTCTTCAGATTTAATTCCACCGCCGAAATCGACAATTAAATTTGTGCGGCTTGTTATTTCCTTTAGTGCTTTTATGTTTATTACCTTTCCTGAACGTGCGCCGTCTAAATCTACTACATGCAGCCGCTTGAAGCCCAATGCCTCGAAATTTTCTGCCATAGCGGCGGGACTTTTGCTGTAATCTGTAATCCTTTGGTAATCTCCTTGGGACAGCCGTACACAATGTCCGTTTATTATATCAATTGCAGGTATAATCTTTATCATAGTTCAATATTCATCTTTTTTAATAGAGGCAACGTCATTACATGTCTAAAAAGTTCTGTAGTATCTGCTCACCGACTTTTCCGCTTTTTTCAGGATGGAACTGGACTGCATAGAAATTGTTCAGTTCCATGGCAGCACTGAACGAACCGGTGTAGTCGGATACAGCCGTTGTGTATTCACATACAGGTACGTAATAGCTATGTACGAAATATACATAGCTGTTTTCATCGATATTTCTAAATAAACGGCTTCGTAGGTTTGTTATAGAATTCCATCCCATTTGAGGAATTTTTTCCTTGTTTGCAGGTATGAATTTCTTCACCCTTATTTGCGGAAATATGCTCATGCAGTTGGCGTTGCCTTCCTCAGATGTCGCACACATAAGTTGCATGCCAATGCAAATTCCCAATACAGGCTGCTGCAATTCACGAATAAATTCATCCATTCCATAGCGGCGCAAATATGCCATTGTACTTGCGGCTTCTCCTTGTCCCGGAATAATTATCTTGTCAGATTTTTTTAATGTTTCCTTGTCGTCAGTAACAATACTTTCTCCTCCTAATCGTTTTATAGCAGCTTGTACGGAAAAAATGTTTCCGGCGGGATATTTTAAAATAGCAACAGTCATTATTATAATCTTGTAAGACAGTTTTGCCTGTTTTTATATAGAATTATGCAAAGATACAAATATCTACCAAAACATAAAGTCGTAATTGCATTTTTGTCATAATTTAGCGGCTTTTCTGTGAATATTGTTATTTACCGGTAACTTTTTTGACGAAAAGTGCCGTTTATGTTATAATAAGGCGGTCTTAAGGTGTAGCGGATGTAATTATGTATATTTACCGTTTAAAGCAGGTACAGTGATTAAGTTATTGTGTGAAAGATTACGTCATTGCTTAATTTTACTACGGCATGATACGGATAGTTTGAATGTCATGATAATATAACTCTATCGCCGGCTTGAATGGCTAAAGCGCACTCTACCTTTTTCATGTCGTTGTATTTCTGCATAAGTTCAGCCGATAACTCTTCGTTATTAGCAATTTCAGGGTTTGCTAACTTGGATAACAGTTCGTTTAGGATTCTTTCAACACATGCTAACTTGTAAGCGATTATCATCTGCGGTATTATTTCTGATATGCGGTTTTCTATGCTATCGTCATTAACATTTTGCCCACGGCTTAGGTAGTATTTTTCGCTTTCTATTTTTGCAGTTAGCTGGCTTATGTTGGAGTTGGGGTGATACAGAAAATATTTATGAGCCGAAAAGTTTTCTTCGTGTGAATGCTCCAAGGCTTCTTCGAGTATGTTTCTATATATAGGGTTGGAAAAACTCAGACCGTCTAAATTTGTTTCGTAGTTTATGTACTCAATAACGTTCATACTTACGGTCCCGTTTTCTGTCTCAACATTTCCGACCTCGCGCTCTCCATATAAGATTATCATTTGTATTAGCTGCCGTTCAGCCTTTTCTGTCGCGGTCAGAGGCATTTCTCCACTTTGAACGTTTCCTTCTATTATGTCTTTGTGTGTTTCTGCTTTTGGCTTTTGTTCTTCGTCGTTATTCGTGTGTGCTTCATTTTTTAAACGGGCTTCCTTTTGTTCGCGTTTCAATCTTGCAACGGCATCAATTAGAAGACTTTCATCAACATTCATTTTCCGGCTGCATTCCTTTACGTACATAGAGCACAGGATTTTGTCGGGAATTACCGATATGCTTTTGACAATATTGTCAACCAGTGCAGCACGTCCTACAGGGTCGCCGGAACTCTCGTTCATAAGCAATTCTGTCTTGAATGATATGAAGTCGGATTGGTGAGAATTTATATATTCCTGAAATTCTTTTGCATTGTGCTTGCGGGCAAAACTGTCCGGGTCGTCGCCATCGGGAAGCAAAACGACTTTTACATTCAGTCCTTCGCTTAAAAGCATGTCGATACCTCTTAGCGAGGCTTTTATTCCGGCGGCGTCACCATCATACAATACGGTTATGTTGTTTGTAAACCTATGTATTAGTTTTATTTGTCCCGGAGTCAACGAAGTTCCTGATGAAGCGACGACATTTTTAACTCCGCTTTGGTGCATTGATATTACATCTGTGTAACCTTCAACCAAAAAGCAACGGTCTTCTTTTACGATAGAGTGCTTTGCTATATATAATCCGTAAAGTTCGTTACGTTTATTGTATATTTCAGACTCGGGAGAGTTGACATATTTGGCAGTCTTCTCATCGGTTTTCAACACGCGACCACCAAACGCTACTGTTTTGCCGCTTACTGTATGCACGGGAAATATTACGCGGCCGGAAAAACGGTCAATCATTTTTCCATCATCGCGTTTGTAACATAGTCCTGTCTTTTCAAGGTATTCATCCTTGAACCCTTGAGTACGGGCAGCTTCTGAAAGGGCAGTGCGTTCTTTGGGGCAGAACCCCAGGCCGAATGTCCTTATCGTGTCGTCGCGAAAGCCCCTGCTTCTGAAATACGTCATTCCTATGGCTACGCCGTCGGCATGGTTGTGAAGTATATTCTGAAAATATTTGGCCGCCCATTCATTTAAGACGAACATGCTTTCTCTTTCGTTTTCGGCCTGTCGTTCTTCTTCGGTCTGTTCTGCTTCGCGAATTTCTATATTGTATTTATTCGCCAGCCATCTTAACGCTTCGGGGTAAGTGAACTGCTCGTGTTCCATCAGGAAATGCACCACGTTACCTCCTTTTCCGCAGGAAAAACATTTGCAAATGCCGCGTGCCGGCGACACGTAGAACGACGGGGTCTTTTCGTCGTGAAAGGGGCATAGCCCCCTGTAGTTTACGCCGGCGCGTTTTAAGGTAACGAATTCCGACACAACATCGACGATGTTTGCCGAATCCATTATCCTCTGCACTGTTTCCCTGTCAATCATTGTTGATTAGTATTATTCTTTTATCCTTAGTTTCCCGTTCTTGTCAAAATAAATCTCGTCAATGCAAACAACTCTGTCCCAGTTTGGCTTTTTACAGTTTGGGTCTGCGTGGCGGTGGTAAACAATGTACATCTTGCCGTCTTTTGATGTTACAATAGAATTATGTCCGGGTGACGAGATTCCTTTGCTTAAATCTGTCGTCATCAAAGGATTGTCTTTGTACTTCTTCCATTTTCCCAATGGCGATTTTGCCGTCTGTACACCTATGCCGTAATATTCGAATCCTGTGTCGTTGGCCGAGTATGTCATGACGTATTCGCCGTTGTGCTTTATAACCCAAGGCCCTTCGTTGCAGCGGTTCTTTTTCCAATTAACCTTTTCCCATTTTTGCGAAGCCTGGGATATAAGCACCGGGTCACCCACGAAACCGGACAAATCTTTTTTGAGCTTTACGCCGTATATTTCGCCCACCCCGATAGTATCGGAAAGCATAGTGTTCTTACTATAATATAAATAAGGAGTTCCGTCGTCGTCAATGAAGATGTCGCAATCGATAGCTGTATATTTGGGCGCGAACCATGGAACGTATAAGTCCTTGAATCCTTTGTCGGGATAATCGCTTACGGCTATACATGTCACCAATCCCTTATGCTCGTTGCTGTAGCAACTGTATGTCATATAGAATTTGCCGTTGTATTTTCTTACTTCGGGAGCCCAGAAGCAGTCTACGCCCGGATGGTTTTCATCAACCCTGAAAAGGGGGCCTCCGTAAGTCCACGTGCGCAAGTCTTTGGAGTAGTAGTAATCGAAACCGTGCTTTCCGTCTGTAGTACCTGTTGTTCCTGTGAGGTAATAAACACCGTTATCCTCGTAAACGCATGGGTCTGCCACAGGGACGGGCTTGCCGTTATCTTGAAACACAATGCTGTTTTTGTTTTGTGCAAACGCGATTGTCGGCAATGCAGAGAGGAAAATAATGGCCAATAATGTTTTCATTTTCTTTATTGATTTTATTGTGTAGATACTTGGGTATTGCTGCTTTTGCATATACGTGGTTTTACGAAATATCCCGTGTTGCAATAATTATAAGCAAAGATACATTTTTTCCGGTTAACCGTAAGCCAAATTCCTGTCTTGTAAAAAACATAAATGCCGTGTGTGAATGAATATTCAGAACAAGGTGTGAGAAAACAGAAAATATGTCCGATGTATTTCAAAATATGTCCGACCTATTTTAAAATATCTCAGACATATTTTTTGCCCCAAAAGACGTATGTGTAAACTATTGAAAATCAACAAGTATTTTATTGACAAAATTCTTGTTCGTAAGGCTTGAGATGAATAATTTCTGTAACATGAAAGAATATTTATAAATAAGCTCTCATTAAATCACTACAACTTTTGCAGAGGTTGTATAATTAGTTAGTACAAGTTATTAAATCGGGATGTTGGCAATATTATTGATTTACTTGGAAAATGTATTTGATTATTTTTCAGAACTTCTTAAATTTGTTAGTCTGATAATTATATGATATTTTGCAGGCGAAAAAACAAAATTAAATCTTAATACCATAAAGAATATGTTGACCAGACGTTCATTTTTGAAGAAGTCTTCTGCTGTTTTGGCAGCGGGAGTAATGCATTCACTGTTTGCTCCGTATGAAGCTGCAGCCCGAAAAGTAGGTGCAAACGATAAAATCCGCGTAGCCCTGATAGGTTGCCGTAACATGGGTTGGTCTGACTTGTCTGATTTTATGCGACATCCGGAGATTGACTGCGTGGCCTTGTGCGATATAGACCAAAATATTTTGCGTAACCGCGCGGCGGAGATAGAAAAATCACGCTCCAAACGACCTGAAGTATATACCGATTACAGGAAACTGTTGGATAGACAAGATGTAGATATTGTCATAATCGGAACTCCCGACCATTGGCACTGTCTGCAGATGACGGACGCTTGTTCTGCCGGCAAAGATGTGTACGTGGAAAAGCCTATAGCCAATTCAATAGCCGAATGCGACGCAATGGTGAAAGCAGCAGAGCGTTACGGGAGAGTTGTTCAGGTGGGACAGCAACAGCGCAGCGGTGAACATTGGGCTGAAATGAAGCGTTTTATCGACGGAGGTACACTCGGCAAGATTTCCTGCGTGGATGTTTGGGGTAATTTTGCTTATGCCGCGTTGGGAAAACCGGTAGCAGATACACCTGTTCCCGAAGGAGTGGATTTTGACATGTGGCTCGGTCCTGCACCTGAAAGGACGTTCAACCCGCAGCGCTTTCACGGTTCTTGGAGAATGTTCTGGGATTATGGCGGTGGTTTGCTGACCGATTGGGGAGTGCATTTGTTGGACATGGCTCTGTGGGGTATGAATGTTGATGGCATGCCTAAACGTGTGTTAGCTGCAGGAGGAAAGTGGGCTTTTCCGGAAAATGCTCCTGAAACGTTCGACACGTTGTCGGTAATATATGAATTCAATGATTTCCAGATACGCTGGAGCAATCATGCCGGTGCCGAGATGGGGCCTTACAACAGGAATTACGGTTTGGCTTTCCAAGGTACGAACGGGACGCTTGTAATAAACCGCGAAGGATGGGAAGTTATTCCCAACGGAAAGAAAATCGAAGCCTTTACAGGAAAAGCCGATTTCAACGACCATAAGAAACATGTGGATAATTTCCTGGCATGTGTCAGGTCGCGTTCTTTCAATACGGCTTGCACGATACAGAACGGTTCCCTGTGTGCCAAATATGCGCATCTCGGAAATATCTCGGCACGCATAGGTGAATCGCTCACTTATGATGACGGCAAACACACTTTTCACAACAAGGAGGCCGACAAACTGGTATGCCCGGATTATCGTTCGCCATGGCGTTTACCCGAATGGAAAGATTGATAAATACGTAAGAAACACAGTATAATCCGAAATAACAGTTAGTAATAAAACGCCGTCTTTTATGTTATGAATTACGATAGATGTATTCTTGAAAACTCGTTTATAATAAATCAGAAAATTAATTAGTAACTTTGTCGCGGAAAACAGAACAAACTAATCATAAAAATGGACATTACAGGAAAAATAATCTTTGCATCCGAACCTCGTACAGGGACTTCCAAAACAACAGGGAACCCATGGATGACACAAGATTTCGTTATTGAAACGCATGAGCAATATCCCAAGAAATGCGTGTTTACCGTTTTTGGTAAAGAAAGGCTTGAGCAGATGAATCTACAGGTAAATGGAGAATATACAGTATCGTTCGATATTGACGCGCACGAGTTTAATGGCCGTTGGTTTAACGACATACGTGCATGGAGGGCTGTACCTGTGCAAGCAGGAGTCAATACAGCTATGAATCAAGCTCCGCAATATGCTGCAGCTGCTCCTGCACAGACACCGCAAAATATGCCGAACGACCCGATAGGACAGGCACAGGATAACGTTGACGATTTGCCTTTTTAATAAACTGTTGTCGGAATAATGGCATATATGTATCAGAAAATGTTTAATGCATTAAACTTATAAGAAATGAAAAATCTGAAAATAACATCATTGTTATTAAGTTTAGCTTTAGTGTTTGGCGGATGTTCCAGCATGAACAACAAAGCTAAAGGTGGAATTATTGGCGGCGCTGGCGGTGCGGCTTTAGGTGCGCTTATAGGCCACGCAGCAGGAAATACAGCAGTAGGAGCTGTAATTGGAACAGCCGTAGGTGCAGGTGCAGGTGTGCTTATTGGAAACCATATGGACAAAGTGAAAAAGCAGGCTCAGACCGTTGAGAATGCCAAAGTTGAAGAAATAACCGACAGCAATGGCTTTAAAGCTGTTAAGTGTACATTCGACTCTGGTATATTGTTCGCTACAAGTTCTTCAGAGTTAAGTTCGGCTGCAAAAAGTTCTTTGAATGATTTTGCTCAAAACGTACTTAATGTAAATACGAACGTTGATGTCGACATACAAGGTTATACTGATAATCAAGGTTGGAAGAACAGTACAGCAGCTGAAAGTGTTGAAAAAAATCTTGACCTTTCACGCAGACGCGCACAAGCAGTAGAATCATATTTGAAATCATGCGGTGTTTCGGGCAAGCAAATAAAGAAGACATCAGGATTCGGCGAACAGAATCCTGTAGCTGACAACAGTACAGAAGCTGGTCGCCAGCAAAACCGCCGTGTAGAAATCTACATGTATGCGAGCGAACAGATGATTAAGGAAGCACAGGCTGCTTCAGCTAACTGATAAAGTAAGATATAAAATAAAAACCGCCGGTTCAGTCATGCTGTATCGGCGGTTTATATGTATAAAGCAATTATGTATTTGTTGAAAGTTATTTTAAAACACGTATTACTGTGGATTGTAATAGTGTTTTTTGCCTCATCCGTCGGAATGGTGTTATTATATAAGTTTGTTCCTGTGTATGTCACTCCATTAATGATAATACGTTTGGCCCAGCAGCATAATAAAAGCGAAAAACTGAAATTAAGGCACAAATGGGTTCCGCTTGATAAGATTAACAAAAATTTGCCGGTTGCAGTTGTCGCGTCAGAAGACCAGCTGTTTATGGAACATCATGGATTCGACTTAAAGCAAATAAAAAATGCGGCAATAGAACGTCTGGAAGGTGTAAGGAAGCGTGGCGGCAGCACAATAAGCCAACAAACGGCTAAAAATGTTTTCCTGTGGCCTGAATCGTCTTGGCTTAGAAAAGGGTTCGAAGTTTATTTTACAGTACTTATAGAGTTTGTATGGGGCAAACGCAGAATAATGGAGGTATATCTAAACAGCATAGAAATGGGTAATGGCATCTACGGCGCGGAATCTGTGGCCAAGAATCATTTTAATACAACTGCTGCCGATTTGACTAAAGGACAGTGTGCTTTGATTGCCGCGTCGCTACCTAATCCGTTACGTTTCGATTCTTCAAAGCCATCAAATTATTTGAAAAAGCGCAAAAGAGCAATACTAAGGCAAATGTCTTATGTAGAGCCAATGATTTTGCCTTTATATTCAGATGATAAGTAAGACAGATTCGTATTCGTTATAGTAGCATGTTAATATACCCTGATTACTCGGATTCCCAATTGTGATTTTCTTGTTTTCTGGTATTCATATAAGGTTTGTGTGTCGAGAATAACTTTGTTTTTTAGACTTGAGGCATTAAGCAAATGCAGTTTCCCGTTTTTCCAGACAGCGATTCCAACGTGACTTATTTCTAATCCTTTCTTATTTGTAATCAGAGCAATTATGTCACCGTCTTTTATTTCTCCCAATAAATCTTTCCCGTTGTTAAGCAGACTTTTAGGTATATAGTTGACAGCCGTTCCGCTTATGCGCATTTCTGCTTCCTTTATTTTGGCAACCATAGCGGTGTCGTTTTTAAGCTGCTTGTAATATTGCGGATTTGTAGACATGAAGTCAGCCTTTATAATTTGTTTTGCGATAAATGGATAAGCACCTTTTTTCCCAATGTCTTCAACAAGTCCTTTTTCTTCATTGTATTTAATCCATTCGGAGAAGTAATGCAGCCTTGACGAATAATCTGTTATCTCGCCATTACGGTATCGCAAACTGCGCAGCACATCACAGTAGTCAGAGAAACGTTTTTTCCCTTGTTTGGCAGTTATTGCCATTGCTGCGGAGTTTTCAACCAATGTTGTGCAATCGAGTTCTTTCATGTTAATTATGAGGCATTCGCTGTCGCTCCTTTCCAATGTATGGGCAACATAAGGCCTGCCTATCATTTTGTTTGCAAAATATAAGGTAAGCTCGTTGGGTGTTTTTCCCGAAGGTGCTTCCGAAAGCCACCTTTCTATTTCAACGGAATCCTCGGGATTGTAAATAACGTTTACCGTAGCAAATGCCTGCGCAAATGCTTGTGTTATAATTAAAATAGCAAAAAACTTTAACCTGTACATAATGATAAATATGTTTAATGTCGTTTTATTCTTAGTTTAACCGGGAACATTTTGCGTATCCTTACCAGCATGGCAGATAATTTTCCACCTGTTATTATTATACTAACACCCATTATTATCATTATCATTCCTGTTAAGATACGGAACGTTATAGGCTCTTGCAACAGTACAATACCGAGAAGCACTGCTGTTAGAGGTTCCAATGCGCCAAGTATGGCGGTAGGAGTGCTGCCAATGTACATTATGGCTTGTGTAGTGCAATAAAATGAAATTGCCGTCGGCAACACCGCCAAACCTAAGAGGTTAAACCACATGTACCAATGCGACGGAGTGGAAAGTTCTCTGCCAAAGTTAGAAATTGAAAAGTAAACCAACAAACCAAATATTAGGACATATAGAGTAAGTTTCAATGTAGCCATGTCCTTTAAGATTGAATGATTTACGTACACAAGATAAATGGCGTATGAAGAAGCAGATAATAATACAAACAAGACTCCCTTGATATTTAATGTAGTGCCGTCTTCAGTTTGATATAACATGAATATACCGCCTATTGCGAGCGCAATGCAGATTGAGCCGAGCCAGCCTAATCGTTCATGGAATAAAAGTGCCATTATAATAGCTACGAGAATAGGGTAAACAAATAAAATGGTGGACGCTATGCCTGCTCCTATGTAATTATAACTTTCAAAAAGCGCGAGAGAAGACACGCTCATTACTATACCCATGGATATGACTGGCAAGATTTCTTTCTTTTTGAGTGAAAAGGTGCGGCCACGCATTTTCATCATTACGATAATTATAGGAATGGCCAGCAGGTATCTGAAAAACAGAACACTGTTTGTATCCATACCGTTTTTGTAGAGAGGAATTGCAAATATAGGGTTAGTTCCGTATGTGGCTGCTGCAATGGCACCTATTATATATCCTTTGGTTCTTATGTTCATGTTTTTTGTGTTACAAGGTTATGGTATGATATTAATCAAAACAAGAAAATGAAAACTTTGTGTATTCCTATGGATAGAGGTATTGGTGTTCTCGAAAATTATGTCAGACATATTTTGAAATATGTCTGACATAATTTAAAATAGGTCGGACATATTTTTTCTTGCTAATAGCGGATAAGAAAACTATCCAGCTTATTGCGGACAAACATATTAAACAGTCGTGTTTGTTCATTGTAGTATAAAGTATTTTGCAAATAGAAAATCCATGTATTTAGCTTGTCTTAAATTGACATGCAAAATTAACAGTGATTATCGAATCGTGAGTAATTTTGTAGCATTGAAAACTGCAAAAATTGTTGTGTGAGTTATAAAACGTTGCTTGTTTCGTTTTTAATTGCGTTGGCAATTTCTATGACAAAAGGAGTGCATGCGCAAGAATCGTTTTGTTTTATGGAACTTAACGCAGAAAATTTTTTTGACCCTATAGACGATAAGGATAAAAGTGATGACGATTTCCTGCCGGGAGCTCCGAGGGCTTGGAGTTGGAAAAAATTCTGGAAAAAGACAAATAATCTGACAAAGGTAATAGCAGCTGCAGGTAATATTGCACCGCCAGATGTGATAGCTTTATGCGAAGTAGAGAATGATACTGTTCTTACATACTTGACAAAGATAAGCAATTTGCGCAGGGTAGGTTATGAATATTTAATAACGCAAGGTGATGACATACGCGGCATGAATGTGGCTTTAATATATAATCCCCAAACGTTTAAGGTGCTATGTCACGAAGGCATACGGCCCGATTTTAGCGGACTGCCGGATAAAAAGACCCGCGATGTGCTATACGTAAACGGCATGGTATTAACCGGTGATACGGTTGATGTTTTTGTTTGTCATCTTCCAAGTAAGCTTGATAGGAGAAAGGAAGGCCGTGAATATAGAATGAGGATTGCTCTGCAAATACGGGCTAAGATAGATTCAATAATGACTGTAAGAGAAAATGCAAACGTTATTGTTACGGGAGACTTTAACGACACGCCTGACGACAAGGTCTTGCTTCATGGCTTCAAGGCAGAAAACACATATGGCAATATTGATAATCCAAAGAAAAATGGTTTATACAACCTAATGTCTGGAAAAACAGCCAATCATGGTGTAAAGGGTACATATTGTTATAAGGGCGAATGGGAACTTCTCGACAATTTTATAGTGAACGGCCGTTTGATAGATAATAAATCGAGATTTTATACTTCATACAGCCAATGCAGTATTTTCGCGCCCGACTTTCTGCTTACGGAAATTGACGGACGATTCGAACCTTTGCGTACATACAAAGGTTATAAATACGTTGGTGGATTCAGTGACCACTTGCCGGTAGTTGTACGCTTCAATTATTCGTGGTGATAAGGTTCTCCTTTTATTATTGTAAGGGCACGATAAAATTGTTCCGCAAAAATAACACGGACCATCTGGTGTGAGAATGTCATTTTAGAAAGCGACATCAATTCGTTTGCCATAGCTTTTATTTCAGGAGAGAATCCATAAGGGCCTCCTATTATAAATACAAGACGCTTGGAAAGGGTATGCCACTGGCGTTTTAGCTTTTCTGCAAATTCAACGGAACGGTATTCTTTTCCTCGCTCGTCAAGTAGAATTATCCAGTCGTCATTTTGCAGCAGTTTCTTTATCGAGTCTCCTTCAGCAGCACACAGCTTTTCGTTTGTAAGACTTGAGGTGTTCTTAGGCTCGGGCACAATCTTAATCTCGAAAGGCACGTAATGCGCTATGCGTGAAGCATAGTTTTCAAGGAGGGATTTTAAGTTTGAATCAACGGTTTTTCCTACAAGTATGAGTATTATTTTCATAGCACCTTACTTGCCGTTTTATGGTTTAGCATCGATAAAACGCTCTAACAATCCTTCGAATTTATCTATTCGTCTGTCGCGCAAGTACGGCCACCAGCGTCTTACATGCTCGGAACGTGTAAGGTTTATTTCTACGAGCAGGTTTTCTTCTTTGTCTTGGGAAGCCTGTGACAATATCTCTCCTTGCGGGCCGCATACAAAGCTGGAACCCCAGAATTGGATTCCGTTGCCGTTTCCTGAGGGAGCGCTCTCATATCCCGTCCTGTTTACAGAGATTACAGGAAGTCCGTTGGCCACTGCGTGTCCCCGCTGCACAGTTATCCAGGCTTCGCGTTGCCGCTCCTGTTCTTCTTTCAAGTCGCCGGGTTCGTAGCCTATGGCTGTGGGATATATTAATATGTCTGCCCCTTGGAGCGCCATTAGACGTGCTCCTTCCGGGAACCATTGGTCCCAACATACTTGAACGCCGAGCTTGCCTACTGAAGTATTGATTGGTTTGAAGCCTATGTCCCCGGGTGTGAAATAGAATTTTTCGTAGTAACCCGGGTCGTCGGGAATGTGCATTTTGCGATACAAGCCTGCAACAGTTCCGTCTTTTTCAAAGACTACGGCCGTATTGTGGTATACTCCGGCTGCGCGCCTCTCGAATAGTGATGTAACCAAAACAATGTTACATTCGGCTGCTATTTTTGAATAGAATTCTGTAGAAGGCCCGGGTATAGGCTCTGCCAAGTCGAATTTATCAACATCCTCGGTTTGACAAAAATACAATGAGTTGTGCAATTCTTGAAGTACCACAAGCTGCGCTCCTTTTTCGGCAAGTTCGCGGATGTTGTGTTCCAACTTTGCTTTGTTGTGCTGTATGTTTTCAGTGTTGGACTGTTGTACAAGTCCTACTTTTAATATGTTCTCTTTCATTTGTGCAGGAGTATGGATGTCTATTTAATTGTCGGCTTTATTTTCCGCCTTTGTGTTTAATACGTTTGCCGGGAACTGCATGGTAGAGCAATGCAGCGAGCCGTGCTGCCGAAGCAATGGAAGGCAAGGTATGCGAACAACTTCATAGCGCGGAAAGAGTCGCTGTATGGCCTTTGCCGCTGTTTCGTCGTTTTCCGGCTGGTTGTAAACAGGCAGGAGGACAGCGTTGTTAATGATAAGATAGTTCGCGTATGTGGCCGGCAGCCTTTCGCTGTTCTCGTTTTCATCCGCCGGAGCATAGACGGGTTCGGGCAAGGGTAGGGGAACCAATTCGTAAGGCTCACCCGAGGGTTGCCGGAACGATTGCAATTCTTTTTCCATAAGGCTGAGGCTTTCGTAATGGCTGTCGCCCTTGTCGTAGCATTTTACGTATGCGATTTTCCCTTGCGGGCATAAGCGAGCCAGCGTGTCTATGTGCCCGTCGGTGTCGTCCCCTTCCAAATGCCCATGGCTCAGCCATAGAATGTTGGAAACGTTGAAGAATCGCTTGAGTTTTATTTCTATGTCCGCCTTGTTCAATTGCGGGTTTCTTGTCGGTGTAAGCAGGCAACTTTCTGTGGTAAGCAACGAGCCTTGCGCGTCCACTTCGATTGAGCCGCCCTCGAGCACAAAGTTATTGCAGTCAGTGTAAGTGCCTTTGAAATAGTTGTTGCCGAAAAGGTTGCGGTTTATGGCGTTGTCCTTTGAGGCTTCGAATTTGTTTCCCCAACCGTTGAATTTAAAATCCATGAGCTCGGCGCCGTTTGGCCCGAGGACGGTAAGGAAACCGGTGTCACGTGCCCAAGTGTCGTTTATTTCACTTTCGGCTATTGTGATATTGTCCAAAGCTTTGGCGGGCATGTGGCGTTTGAGTATTACGCCGATTTTTTCCGGAGTGGACGTTACAATTAAGAGTCTTTCGCGCGAAGCTATCTCGTAAGTCATGCGTATGTACACTTCCGTCACTTCGTCGAGCATGTATGCCCAGTCGGTTTCTTCGGTAGGCCACACTATTTCCACGCCGCTTTGCGCGTACCATTCGGGAGCAAGGAAACGTGAACGTGTTTCTTCGCGTATCTCATTATACCATTCGCCTTTAAGTTCTAATGTAAAGTCAATTAAATGGCCTTTGTTTGCTTTGTAGAATAATCCCATGTTCAGAGTGGCGTGAGTTCAAATACCGAGTACGAAATTACGATTTTCGGCACAAAACACAAAATGCGAATTAAATAGAAAGTACAGAAGGGAACGGAACGGCCGTTTTTGTCCGCGTTTTTGGGACGGTTTTCAAACGGGTTTCAAGGTGGTAAAAAATATGTGCCTTGAATTTTAAAATTAGTGGCTCGGATTTCAAAATCCGAGCCACTAATTTTTTCTTTGCT